>Ga0310822_100049_pt1 | contig 237157 bp, 203 predicted proteins | sample P4_ome_2_FD_201313 | JGI IMG/M metagenome (GOLD analysis project Ga0310822, IMG submission 201313) | Sorghum-adapted microbial communities from Joint BioEnergy Institute, Emeryville, California, United States - P4_Day56_Rep2 | ecosystem: Engineered > Bioreactor > SSF (Solid state fermentation)...
GGCTCACCCGCGGTTCTCGACCTTGGGGTTTACGGTCCCGCCCGTCCGGCCTTCGGGAGGTGGCCACCTCCCGAAGGGCAGCCCGCATGTTCAGTGATTCGGGCCACGATCAACATGCAAGGGGTTACAACAGCCGCTACCGGCGGCCCCCCCCTCACCCCGACCCTCTTCCCACCGGGGAGAGGGATATTGGGCGCGAGCTCACGCTGATCGCCGAGCTGCCAGCCAGTAGTCTACTACTTCATCTGTGGCGCCATGACCGCATTGGAATGTGCCTGCGCCCCGCCATGCACGCCGTTCGGCGCGGCGCCGACGGTCAGTGCGTGCGGCTTCGGGACGATGCCCAGGCGCTCCTCCGCCGCGGCGAGGATCTGGCCCAGAAGCTCCGCGTAGCGCATGCCCTGGAAGCCGGCCATGATGTTGAGCTTGCCGTCCCAGCACCAACCCGGGTTCGGGTTGACCTCCAGCAGCTTGATCTCGCCGTGGGCATCGGCGCGGAAATCAAATCGCGCGTAATCACGGCAGCCGAGCCGCTCGAAGAGCCGCGCCGAGTGCTCGATGAGCTGCGCCTGGATGTGATCGGGCAGGTTCGCCTCGTGATAGCGAATCTGCGTCCAGTAGGGGCTGTCCGGCTCCCATTTCGACTCGTAGCCGAGAATTTTCGGCAAGCTCGGATCAAGCCGCGAGTAGTCGACCTCCAGGATAGGCAGCGCGCGTAGGCCCTGGTCCGGATTGCCGATGAGGCTCACCGAATACTCCGGCCCCGTCAGGTACTCCTGCACCAGAATCGGCCGGCGCGGGAACTCGGCCCTGAGCCGCTCCAGGTAGTCGAGCAGCGCCCGCTCGTTGGTCACCACCGCGTCCTTGGTGATGCCCTGTGAGCTGTCGCCGTAGTTGGGCTTCAGCAGCGCCGGAAAGACGGACGGCAGCGTGGCGCCCTGGTCGCCGGGGCGCACGTAGGTTTCGAGCGGCACCGGCACGTCGAGCGTCATGGCAACCGCGCGCACGAGGCCCTTGTCGTAGCAGGCCGCGAGCGCCTGCGGCGCCGCGCCCGTGTAGGGGAGCCCCAGCACCTCCAGCATCGCCGGAACGTGCAGCTCCTTGAACGGATCGTTGTTGAGCCCCTCGTCGCAGAGATTGAACACGAGGTCCGTCCTGAGGCCCGCCAGGTCGCGCTCCAGGGTGGCGTGGTTGTCGAGATAGCGGAACGTGTAGTTCGGCAGCGTCGACAGCGCGTCCTTGAGCTTGCGGATGGTCTCCAGGTCCTCCGGATTGAAGGTGCCGCCGCGCTTGACGTCATCCGGCAGCCGCGGGTCGCCGAGCAGCACGGTGACATCGAGCTTCTGCACCTTGCCGCGACTCTTGCGGGCCGGACGCTGCGGGGCATCTGCCGTCAGCAGGATGCGGCGCGCCATCATGCCGAGGTCCTGGTCGCGTTCGGACAGCGCCTCGGCGTGACCGTGATAGCGGACGTTGCGGAATCCGGTCTTCGCCAGGAGCTTGGCGATGCTCTCCTTGGTGTAGAGCCGCTCGGCGTAGAACTGATCGGCGATAACGCCCATCTCGTCGTGGACGATCACCTCGCGGCTTATGAGGCGCTCGCGGTCCTGGCTGATGGAGCGCTCGCGGCAGACGAAATGGTGCTCGTCGATCCACTCCCACGAGCGGCGCTCGAAGTGCTCGGCCATGTAGGCGCCGTCGGTGATGTCGAGCACGAGCTGGCCCGTCGGGCGCAGGATCTTGCCGACGGTCGTCAGCACCTTCTCGTCATCCTGCTTGTTCGAGAAATAGCCGAACGAGTTGCCCATGATGGCGACGCAATCGAAGCTGCTCTCCGGCAGCCGCGGGTTCCGCGCGTCACCTTCCTTGAAGACGACCTGAAGGCCTTCACCCTGGGCACGCTTGCGCGCAAGGCGGATGAGATAGCGGGACCGGTCGACACCGGTGACATTCCTGAAGCCGCGCCTGGCCAGCTCCAGGCAATGACGGCCCTGCCCGCAGCACAGGTCGAGGATCGCGCTGTGCGGGTGGATCGCGGCGGCCGACACGATGAAGTCGACCTCGCGCCGGGTGTTCTCGATGTTCTCGACGACGTCGCCGTCGGTCTTCACGTAGAGGGCATTGAAGAGCTTGCGCCACCACTCCTGCGGGAGATGCGCCTCGAGATCGGCGACGGGGCCCAGGCAAGAGCGGGCCGACGCGCGCCGCGGCCGCTTCACCTTCGAAGCTATTGCCATGATGGACGGAAGTTCCTTTCGATGCCGCCGGATCGACGGCGAGGGCGTGCTCTTGAAACCCCCGTCAGCCGGCCGTACGGCCAGGCCATGAAACGAGGCCCCTATGGCCTCAGCGTGACTCTACTTAGCGGCTTGCAAGACCAATGCAAGTGACAAGTTGAGGGACAACTTCGGCCGGGGCGGTATTCAAGTGAAATTGTCGAAGCGGCTACTTGTTGCGCACAAGAATTGCGATAAAAAAGCCGTCAGTGCCGTGACGGGTCGGTGTCAAAAGTAGGGCGTCCGTACCGCCGTCGGCGGACCGGGGCGGCGCGCCGCCGATGGTTTCGGCCCAGGCGTGCGCATAGGGCCGCAAGGAAAAATCTGAGTGGCGGGCGAGGAAGTCCGATACTTGATCCCTGTTCTCCTCGGGCAGGATGGAGCACGTCACATAGACCAGTCGTCCACCCGGCTTCACCAGCGGTGCGCCGAGCTCCAGCACCTCCTGCTGCTCCTTCTGCCGGTCGGCGAGGTTTTGCGGTTTCACGCGCCACTTCGAGTCCGGACGTCGTCGCCAGACACCAGAGCCCGTACAAGGCGCATCGACGAACACGACGTCGAATCGGGGGCCGAGTGCCTTGACCGCGCCCTCGTCGCCTGCCGGGAGGACCTGGACGTTGCGCACCCCGGCGCGCCTCAGCCGCTCGAATATCGGCCGAAGTTGCATGCGGTCCGCATCGTAGGCGTAGACCTGCCCCGTATTCTGCATCGCAGCCGCCATGGCCAGCGTCTTGCCGCCGGCTCCGGCGCACAGATCCAGCACTTGCAGGCGCGGGCTGGCGCCGGCGAGCAGAGCGGCGATCTGGCTCGCCTCGTCCTGGATCTCGAACCAGCCTTTTGCGTGTCCTGGCTCGGCCTCCACATTCGGCGTCCGGCCGGGGCCGGTGGGTGGGGGAATGCGAATCCCGACGGGCGACAAGGGTGTCGGCTCGGCGCCATAACGGGCCAGCGCCTTCAAGACGCGCGCGCGATCAGCCTTCAACGTATTCACTCTGAGATCGACCGGTGCGCGCTGTGCGAGCGCCCTGCCCTCCTCGACGGCGCGGTCTGCGAACAGCCGCTCGAACGAGGGCGCGAGCCATTCGGGGATGTCGGCCTGAACGTGCATCGGCGCATCGGAGGGCACGTCACGCACGAGGCCCGCGCGCTCGGCCTCGCTGAGCGGCGCCAGTGCATATTCCGAGCCGTCAGCCGCGGCGGCGATCTCGTCGGGCGTCAGGCCCAGCGCGTCGGATGCCGCGGCGAGAACGAGCGCGCGGGCCGACTCATCGCTCATGCGTGCCGCCAACGAGAGCCGGCGACGGAGGACGTCGTAGACGAGATTGCCGATCGCGGCGCGGTCGCCCGATCCGGCGAACCGGTGCGCCTTGCCCCAATCGGCCAAGGCTTGCGCCGCGGGCCGGTGGCGGACGAAAATCTCGTCCAGCACCTCCACGGCAGCCTTCATTCGTGCGCCGGGCCGCATCGGCTAAATCCCAGTCTGCGACGTGACAACGGAGAGCGAGGCCCGAACTTGCGCGCGCAACGCGCGCAGCCATCGCCCCACCTGACGAGCAATTGGCCGGTCAGCAGCACCTGCGCTGAGAAGCCTCGCTCAGCCATTGCCCGGGTAGTTCGGGCTCTCGCGCGTGATACCGACGCCGTGCGTATGGCTCTCGCGGATGGCGGCCGGCGAGATGCGCACGAACTTCGCGCGCGCCTGCAGCTCGGCGAGGCTCCTGGCTCCGACATATCCCATGCCGGCACGCAAGCCGCCGACGAGCTGGTGCAGCACCGTGCTGACCGGGCCCTTATAGGGCACCTGCCCTTCGATGCCCTCCGGCACGAGCTTCAGCGTGTCCTTTACCTCCTGCTGGAAGTAGCGGTCCGCGCTGCCGCGCGCCATGGCTCCGACCGAGCCCATGCCGCGGTAAGCCTTGTAGGTCCGCCCCTGGTAGAGGTAGGTCTCGCCCGGGCTCTCGTCGGTGCCCGCAAGCAGAGAGCCGATCATGACCGCATCGGCACCGGCCGCGAGCGCCTTCGTAATATCACCTGAAAACTTTACCCCGCCGTCGGCGATGACAGGGGTGCCGGACTTTCGCGCCTCGGCGACACAATCGAGGATCGCCGTGAGCTGCGGGACGCCGACCCCCGCCACGACCCGCGTCGTGCAGATCGAGCCGGGGCCGATGCCGACTTTGACCGCGTCCGCGCCGGCGTCGATGAGCGCGCGTGTCGCTTCCGCTGTCGCCACGTTGCCGGCAATGACCTGCGTGCTGTTGGAGAGCCGCTTGATCCGCGTCACCGCGTCGAGGACCCGGCGCGAGTGGCCGTGCGCCGTGTCGACAACGACGACATCGCAGCCCGCCGCAATCAGCCGCTCCGTCCGCTCGTGTCCGTCATCGCCAACCGTCGTCGCGGCTGCGACCCGCAGCCGGCCCTGCTCGTCCTTGCAGGCGTTCGGGAACAGCGTCGCCTTCTCGATATCCTTCACGGTGATCAGGCCAACACAGCGGTACTCGTCATCGACGACCAGAAGCTTCTCGATACGGTGCTGGTGCAGCAGCCGCTTCGCCTCCTCGCGGCCGACGCCCGCTTTGACGGTGACGAGCCGATCCTTCGTCATCAGCTCGGAAACGGGCGTTTCCGGATTGGTCGCGAACCGCACGTCGCGGTGCGTGAGAATACCCACCAGCTTTCCGCCGCGCCCGCTGCGGTCCGACTCGACCACCGGAATGCCGGAGATCCGGTACTCCTTCATCAGGTCGAGGGCATCCTTGAGCGTGGCATTCGGATGAATGGTCAGCGGATTGACCACCATGCCGCTTTCGAACTTCTTGACCGCCTCGACCTCCTTGGCCTGCTGCTCCGGCGTCAGGTTGCGGTGGATTACGCCGATCCCGCCGGCCTGCGCCATGGCGATGGCCAGGCGCGACTCGGTGACCGTGTCCATGGCCGAGGAGAGGATCGGGATATTGAGCGTGACCGTTTTGGTGATCCGGGTTGAGACGTCGACCTGCCCGGGCAAAGTTTCAGAGGATTGGGGGACCAGCAGAACGTCGTCGAACGTCAGCCCGACGTTCTCGACGATCTCGATCGGGCGTGCAGCCATATGGGTGGCTCCTGGATGAGTGAAATGGTCCGCGTCCGCGGGACGATTTCGGAACGCGCATAGCACGCGAGGGGGCGCAAAGGAAGCGAACGCACCGTCACGGGCGGCGAACGACTGCCGCAGTCCCCAGCCAATGCGTGCTGCCCACAGCCTGGGCCAAATAGCAGCTCCCTGGAGCTGGATGACAGCACCCTGGAGTTGGCGCGTGGTGCTCGCCTGCTGCTCGTCCAGCGGCGCTAGCGCGCTCCCGTCGAATGGCCATTACCGCGGAAGCCGATCGCCAGCACATAGAGCTCGGCACTATCCGACCGGCTGGCAGGCGGCTTGACGTGGCGCACCTTGGCGAAATCCCGCTTCAGGGAAGCCAGCAACTCTCCCTCGGTGCCGCCTTGGAAGACCTTGGCGAGGAAAACGCCGCCAGGGGAAAGCACCTCGCGGGCAAACTCCGCAGCGGCTTCGGCGAGCGCCATGATGCGGAGGTGATCGGTCTTCGCATGGCCGACGGTCGGTGCCGCCATGTCCGAGAGCACGACATCCGCACCGCCGTCCCTGAGGCGCGCCTTCAATGCGTCAGGCGCGGACGGATCCATGAAATCGAGATGCAGGACTTCAACGCCCGCAAGAGGCTCCATCTCTGAAATATCGATGGCGACCACCTGCCCGTGCCCCTCGACCGACTTGACGCGAGCCGCCGCCACCTGGCTCCAGCCGCCTGGTGCCGCGCCCAGGTCGACCACCCGCTGGCCGGGCTTCAGAAAACCGTACTTGTCGTCGATTTCGATCAGCTTGTAGGCCGCACGCGAGCGATAGCCCTCGCGCTGCGCAGCGGCGACGTAAGGGTCCCTGAGCTGGCGCTCGAGCCAACGCCGTGACGATGCCGTACGCCGCTTGCCGCTCTTCAGGCGGACCTTGAGCTGGCGCTGCCCGCCGAGGCCGCTGCCTTGTTTTGGTGATTTGACCATGGGGCCTTCTAGCGCGTCGGGCGCCAGCGGCCAATCCGGTCAGTTCGGCCGGCGAGCGCGGCGGTCGAATGCGCGATAGCAGCCGTCCTCCGCCATCATGGTGGCGAGCATACCCTCTCGCAGCCCCCGATCGGCAACACGGAGCCGCTTCGCGGGCCACATCCTGAGCAGGCCCTCCAGGATCGCGCAGCCCGCGAGCACGAGATCTGCCCGGTCCTTGCCGATGCAGGGCTCGGCGACGCGCTGCTCGTGCGAACGGGCCAGCAGATCATAGGTGATGGCGCGCGCCTCGGCGGCATCGAGCCAGCACCCATCGACGCGGTTGCGATCATAGCGCGGCAAACCGAGCCTGATGCCGGCCATCGTCGTGACCGTGCCCGAGGTCCCGAGCAAATGGGCGCGCCCACGCTCGACTTGCGCCTTGAAACAGTGCTTGGCCTCGAAGGGGGCCAGCAGTTCGAGCACCGTATCGACCATGGCCTCAAATCCTGCGGCCGTGAGCTGCCGGCCACCGTAGCGTTCCGCCAATGTGACCACGCCCACGGGCAAGGATGTCCACGCGGCGATGCAGTTCATGGCATCCAGGCGGTCGCCCAGGGATCGCCGCCAGCTCCGGCGCCGGCGGGTGAGGTCGAGCCATACCAGCTCAGAGGAGCCGCCGCCGATGTCGAACACGAGCGCGAGATCCGAGCGGTCGTCGAGAAGGGTTGCACAGCCCGATACTGCCAGTCTCGCCTCATCCTCGCGCGACAGGATGTCGATCTCGAGCCCGAGCTGGCGGCTGACACGGGAGATGAACTCCGGGCCGTTCTTCGCCACTCGGCAGGCCTCCGTCGCAACGAGCCGCGACCGAACGACGTTGTGACGCCGCATCTTGGCCGCGCAGACCTTGAGCGCGTCGATCGTGCGCGACATCGCCGCTTCCGACAAACACCCGGTCGTCCCCACGCCCTCGCCGAGCCGAATGATACGCGAGAAAGCATCCACCACCTGAAAGCCCCGACGGGATGGCCGCGCGACCAGGAGACGACAGTTGTTGGTGCCGAGATCGAGCGCCGCATAGACGCGACTGTCACGGGGATGCGATTCGCGGGAAGGGCGCAGCGCAAAGCCGGGTTTCGAACCGGCCCACGGCGGAACCATGGTCGAGGGGCGCTCAACGGGCGCGATTGCGACCGCTTCTGGTGAGCCCCGGCCAATATTGTCAGGAGCCGCCAGATCCTCGGCCGGCCGGAGTGGCTCCCTGTCGTCGGTTGACACCTCCACGACCCTTCCCCAGCGCCTGGATTAGGCTCCGCTGGCGAAGACATCCGCCGTCGGAGAGTATGCAGTCATCAGGCGACGTCTGGTTGGACTTGACGATCACTGTAGCAGCTTGGCGGGCAGGGTAAACAACTTATTATGGTTTTCCTTGACGCGCGACCAAACAGCGGAGACTCAAGGCATTTTTCAAATGCAAGGAAGCCGGCGCGCACGCCGCAAGTCGCGGTCGCGAGGCCAACGGGGGGACAGCGGCCAAGGCCTACCATTTTTCCCCGGTCTAGACGACCTCGTTGCGCAAGGTCGCCTCACCGCGCCACAGGCGCTCGATGTTTTCGATCATGATGTCGAGCACATTGTCTTCATAGCGCCGGGTCTCGCCCGCCGTATGCGGCGTCAACAGCACGTTGGGCATGGCCCATAGGGGCGAGGACGGCGGCAGCGGCTCCTCGCGTGTCACGTCGATGCCCGCAGCGGCGATCTGCCCGGTCTGGAGCGCTGTTATGAGCGCGTCCTCGTCGACCACCCTGCCGCGCGCCACGTTGATCAGGTGCGCAGAGGTTTTCATCAGCGACAACGCCTTGGCATCGATCAGGTTTTCGGTCTCGGGCGTCAGCGGGCACGTGAGCGCGACGATGTCGGCCCGCGGCAACAAATCCTTGAGCTGGCTTTGGGGATGGACGCTGTCGGCGACATCGCCGCCACTGCTCGGATCGCGCTTTGTCGCGATGACGTTGAGGTCGAACGCCTTCGCAAGCCGTGCGAGGCGCGCACCGATGCTGCCAAGCCCGACGATCAGCAACGTCTTGCCGCCGAGCTCATCCTCGCGCAGCGAGGGATCGCCGATCATGCCGCGCCAGTGCCTCGCCTTCTGGTGATCGCGCCCGGTATGGAGCTGGCGCGACAAAGCCAGGATGAGCGCCATCGCGTGCTCGGCGACCGCGTTGGCGTTGACGCCCTTGGCGCTCGCAAGCCGAACGCCTTTCTCGCGGAAGCGCTCCTTGTCGTACTGGTCCGTCCCTGCACTGATCGACTGCACGAAGCGAAGGTTCGATGCCGCATCAAGCAGCTCGTTGCGCCAGAACCCGGACGTGACGATTACATGAGCCTTTGCAGCCGCCTCCTGCAGCTCCTCCGCCGAACGGACCTCAAGCCAGCTTATCCCAGTGTTTCGGCGCGCGAAGGCCTCGCCCATCCGATACGCGACGTGGGCGAAGCAGATGACGAGCTCCTCGCGGCCCGGCAACAAACGCGATGACATAAAGCTTCCCTCATGAGCGGCGTGACTGCAGGTGGAAGGCACCGATGGCGCCAGCGCCCAGAATGGCCCACCATCCGCACGCGGGCAATCCTTGAACCGCGAGCCTTGCCGATCAATAGACGCGATTGGGGAAATAGCGCAGCACCAGCTCCTCGTATCGGCCGCTGGCGCGGACACGCTTCAAGGCGTCGTTGAGCAGATGCTTGAGGTTCGGGTCACGTTTCGACACGGCGATCGCGAGGCCGTCGCCGAAGTATTTCGGCTCATAGTAAGCACCGCCCCTCAGCTCGCAGCATTCGTGCGAAATCGTGCCGACCACCCAGAAGCTGAGGCCGATGCCGTCGTCGAACACGAAGTCGGCCTTGCCGTTCATCACTGCTTCGCGCGCCTGCTCGGGGCTGTCATACTCCCTGATTTTGCTGAACCGAAAGAAGGCCTTGAGATAAGCGCTATGAGCGGTGCCCTTGGCGACGGCGATGGATTTGCCGTCGAGCTCCTCGGGGCTGATCTCGATCTTCTCCGAATCGCGCCGGGCGGCAAACCGCGCTGGAGTTCGGAAGTAGCGCTCGGTGAAATCGACCGTCTGCAAGAGCTGAGGCGTGATCCTGTGGCCCGCGATGACCGCATCCGCATCGCCCCGTTCGAGAGCCGGGATCAGCGTATCCCAGGGCCGCGCCTGGATGTCGCAGGAGGTGTTGGCTTCTAAGCAAAGCGCGCGGGCAAGATCGATGTTGAAGCCTGTCAGAATTCCATCCTCGTCGAAGTAGTTGAAGGGGGGAAAGTCGCCGTCGGTGACGAAGCGCAGCACGAGCCGGCGCGCCCCCTGGTCCGAAGCGGGATTGTCCGGGTCACGTTCCTGCGCCACCACCTGATTCACCCCGGCGAGGAGCAGAACGGACAGCACGGCAGCGAGGAACTGGAAAGGTCGCTTCATCTTCAGGCCCGCTTTTCGATCACTCGCGACTCGCAACGCAGCAGGGCATTGCACCAACCTAGGATCATACCTAGCTGCCCGCCTCCCGTTCCCAACACTTAGTCTGCTGCCGTTTCGTCGACAACGCGTTCCGAGCGGAACCCGCCTGCTCGCCTGCTGTGAACTACCATAACCAAAGGTCCTTCGACTGGGAGGGCCGGCAACAAGACCTTGTCGCCGCCGAGGCGGAGTACGGCTTCCTCATCGGCCGGCTGCTCGACCGGGAAACGCTGCGACAGGCCATTTTGACGGCGGAAAGCTGGGGCGTCAGCCCGCTCGAGGTTCTGCTGGCGCGCGGATGGGTCACGGATGTGGCCTACGTCGGGGCCCTGGCAGATTATTTGGGCGTGCCCGCCTTGGGCCAGTTCGGGGCTGAGCTGCCGGACGAGGCTATTCTCATTGATGCGACGTCCCGGTCGCCCGGGCAGGTGGCCCGGCAGATCGCCGAACGCGAATCGGCAGGCGGCATCGCATTGATTGCCACAGCCCGCGAGATGGAGGAGCGGGACTCCTCAGAGCGAGAGCAATGGCGGCTCAAGCGGGCCATCGCGGGATTGCTGCGCTGGCGCCCAGTTCTTTCTGCGGGTGCTCCGACCTGGACTTGGCAACTCATCACCGCGTCGGCCCTGAGCGGGTTGGTTGCCGGCGTCACGACGGTCGCGCCAGATGCGGGCTATCGCCTTCTCCTGGTCCTGCTAACACTCGTGTTCCTGCCGGTCGTGGTGCTCCGGGTGGTGGTGACGGCGCTTGGCCTGATGCCCCAACGCTCATCCGACGCCAGCACCCATCTGGCCGATGCCGATCTTCCCACCTACTCGATCCTCGTCCCGATGTTCCGGGAGGCCCAGGTTCTGCCCGATCTCGTGGCGGCAATCTCCGCACTCGACTACCCGGCCGCCAAGCTCGACGTGCTGCTGATCCTCGAAAGCGTCGACCTCGAGACGCAGGACATCGCCCGGTCGATCGAGCTACCGGGCTTCATGCGCACCATCGTCGTGCCGGACTCGCAGCCCCGCACCAAACCCAAGGCGCTCAACTACGCCCTGCAGTTCGCCCGTGGCGATTACGTCGTGGTGTATGATGCGGAGGACATGCCGGAGCCGGATCAGCTCCGTCTGGCCATCGCCACGTTCCGCGAGGCTCCGCGCGGTACGATCTGCCTTCAGGGGCAGCTCAACATCCATAATGCTCGCGAAAGCTGGCTGACACGGCAGTTCGCGCTGGAATATTCCGCTCTGTTCGACGTGACCCTGCCTGGCTTGGCGCGGCTCGGCTTGCCAATACCGCTCGGCGGCACATCAAACCATTTCCCGCGCGAGGTGCTGGATCGATGGTTCGGGTGGGATCCCTTCAACGTGACGGAGGACGCCGACCTCGGCATCAGGCTGGCGCGCACGGGCGGCCGCATCGGGGTATTGAACTCGACGACCTGGGAGGAGGCTCCCGCTCGTTTCGGCATCTGGCTGCGGCAGCGGACCCGTTGGATGAAAGGGTGGATGCAGACGTATTTGGTTCACACGCGCCAGCCGGTTCGGCTCATGCGTGAGCTCGGCTTCGCCGCATTCGTCGGCTTCCACCTCTACTCCGGCGGATTGATCCTGTCGGCACTGGTGTTTCCTCTGTTCTGCGGCATGGCCGCGTTCGAGGCGTGGCAGGGCGGCTGGCTGATGCTGCCGGAGTCGCTGTCCGGCGGCGCGTTATGGACCCTCACCGTATTCGAGCTCGCCGCGGCCTATGCCAGCTCAGTCTTGGCCGCCGGCGTGGCGGCCTGGCGGCGCGGGCGGAAATGGCTGGCGTTCCGTGCTCCGATCATGCCGGTGTACTGGCTGCTGATTTCCGTTGCCGCCTACCGCGCCCTCTTCCAGCTCGCGACGGCACCACATTTCTGGGAGAAGACGGAGCATCGCTCGCGCACGCGCTCCCGGAGGCCGTGACCTCTGGAGCAGGTAAAGCTAGAGTCGAAATCTAGATCCGGCTTCACCCACAGCGGCTGCAGAGGTTCGCGAATGAGCGGTTTCATCCTCGCCATTGACCAGGGCACGACCTCGACCCGCGCCATCGTGTTCGATAGGGACTACCGCATTCGCGGCCTCGGCCAGCAGGAGTTTACACAGCACTTCCCGCGCTCGGGCTGGGTCGAGCACGACCCGCAGGACCTCTGGCGCACCACGGTCGAAACGGTGCGTACTGCGCTTGCCAAGTCCGGCGTGCCGGCCTCAGAGATTGCCGGTTGCGGCATCACCAATCAGCGTGAGACGACGCTGCTGTGGGATCGCGAAACAGGTGTGCCCGTCGGTCCCGCCATCGTCTGGCAGGACAGGCGTACCTCGGACGTTTGCGCTGAGCTCAGGGCGGATGGGCTCGAGCAAGAGATCACGGAGCGCACCGGCCTGCTCCTCGATCCCTACTTCTCTGCCACGAAGCTCGCCTGGCTCCTCGATACGATCGAGGGCGCGCGCTCGAGGGCCGAGCAGGGCCGGCTTGCCTTCGGCACCGTCGACAGCTGGCTGCTGTGGAACCTGACCGGCGGCAAAGTGCATGCGACCGAGGTCACGAATGCCTCGCGGACGCTGCTCTTCAATATCCGGCAGCAGGCATGGGACCCGGAGCTGCTGCGCATCTTCCGCATCCCTAGTGCGATCCTGCCCGAGGTGCGCGACACCGCAGCCGAGTTCGGCACCACCGACCCCGATCTCTTCGGCGCGCCCATACCGATCCGCGGCATCGCCGGCGACCAGCAGGCGGCCACCGTAGGTCAGGCCTGCTTCACGCCCGGCATGATGAAATCGACTTACGGCACCGGCTGCTTCGCCGTCCTCAACACCGGCGCCGATCTCGTGCCCTCGCGCAATCGCCTGCTCACCACGATCGCTTACCGGCTCGATGGCCGGACCACCTACGCGCTGGAAGGCTCGATCTTCGTTGCCGGTGCGGCCGTGCAGTGGCTGCGGGACGGGCTCAAGATTCTCGAGCGGGCTGACCAATCGGCCCAGATGGCCGCAGCGGCTGATCCCAACCAGGACGTCTATCTCGTTCCCGCCTTCACCGGCCTCGGGGCTCCGCATTGGAATGCTGACGCCCGCGGTGCGCTCTATGGCCTGACCCGCAATACCGGCCCGAACGAGCTGGCCCGCGCGGCGCTGGAGGCCGTCTGCTATCAAACATGCGATCTCGTGGAGGCGATGCGCCGCGACTGGTCGGATGGAGCCGGCACCGTCCTCCGCGTCGACGGCGGCATGGTCGCGAGCGATCTCACGATGCAATGGCTCGCTGACCTCCTCGATGCTCCTGTCGACCGTCCGGCCGTACTGGAGACGACCTCGCTCGGCGCCGCCTGGCTCGCCGGCCGTCAGGCAGGCGTGTGGCCGGGCGAGGAAGGATTTGCCGAGAGCTGGCGCTGCGAACGCCGCTTCGAACCGTCCATGGACGCTGCGATCCGCAAGAGGAAGCTGGCCGGATGGAGGGATGCCGTGAGGCGGACCCTCAGCCTAGGCGCCTGACTGGAAATTTGGAGCGGGCGAAGGGAATCGAACCCTCGACACTCAGCTTGGGAAGCTGATGTTCTACCACTGAACTACGCCCGCATCCCTCGGCACCTCCGCCGGCAGCGAAGGCTGGGACTCTATGGAGGCCCGTATAATGGTCGGCTCCTCGCCGAGGTGCAAGAGGCTTGCGTGACAGGATCGCCGGGGTCTGCCCAACTCCTCGCCCACTCGCCCTTGCCCCCTGAATCAGGATAGCCTGATGCGGACAATGAACCGCTCACGAGAGGCTCAGCACATGCCAGTCACGTTCGAACATATCGAGGAGCTCAAGAAGCGCTCGGAGGAGAACAAGAAGGCGCAGCCCGACCAGAGGACCCATCTGGCGCTGGAGCTCATTGCGGATGCCCTGATCCTCACGCTGGAGCAGGAGCTCGACGAGGATTTGGCGGACGAGGTCGAGGAAGAGGAGGATGAGGGCGATTGGGAGGAGACCGAGGAGAGCGCCGCATCGGACGAATGAATGACACGCGGGGGCGCGTTGCACACTCCAGGCACGAGTATGTGGCCCGCCCCGCTTGGATCGCACAGGATTGATCCGGAGGTGAGTGGGTTGCGCCGAGGCGCCGTGCTAGCGTTGTTTGGAGTGCCTGATCGATCAAAGGAAGCGCGTGACCCTCGTTGAGAAACCCTTCGCCCGCCGCCCCCGTCCCATAGGCAAGTTCGAGGACCCGGACTGGACTGCCACCGGCGAGCGCCGGGCTGTCGTTCCGCTGACAGGGCTCGAGACGCTGTGGATCAACACCGGCACGCTCTGCAACATCCAGTGCCGGAATTGCTACATCGAATCGGGCCCGAGGAACGACAGGCTGGAGTACATCAGCGCGGCGGAGGTCGCGGCGTATCTCGATGAAATCGCAGAGCTGAAGCTGCCGACCCGCGAAATCGGGTTCACTGGCGGCGAGCCGTTTCTCAATCCCGAAATCGTCCCCATGGTAGGCGATGCGCTGGCACGTGGGCTTCGCGTGCTGGTTCTGACCAATGCCATGCGCCCGATGCAGCGGCCGAAGGTCAAGGCGGGCCTCCTCGCTCTGCTTGCCGCTCACGGGTCGCGGCTTAAGATCCGGGTCAGCCTCGACCACTACACGAAGGCACGGCATGAGAGCGAGCGCGGACCCCGGACCTGGAGCAAGACACTGGAAGGGCTCGACTGGCTCGCGGCCAACCGGTTCAACATCGCAATCGCCGGCCGGACCTGCTGGGGCGAGGACGAGCCAGCTGCGAGAGCCGGCTACCAGCGCCTGATTGCCGAACGGGGTTGGCCGATCGATGCACAAGACCCCAGCCAGCTCACACTGCTGCCGGAGATGGACGGCCACCGCGAAGTGCCGGAGATTACGACCGCCTGCTGGGGCATCCTTGGCAAATCCCCTGGCGACGTGATGTGCGCGTCCAGCCGGATGATCGTGAAGCGGAAGGGTGCCGCGAGCCCCGTCGTCGTGCCCTGCACGCTTCTGCCCTATGAGCCGGCGTTTGAAATGGGCCGCACACTGGCAGAGGCGGCCAAGGCAGACGGCGGGATGTTTTCACAAGGCGCCGTCAAGCTGTGCCACCCGCACTGCGCCAAGTTCTGCGTGCTCGGAGGCGGAAGCTGCTCCTAGTCCTTCACGGCTGCCGTTTCACCAGCGCGTCCCGAATCTCACGAAGGTAAGCCTCGGTGGGCGGCTCGACCTTCGGGGCGGCGGGTGCCGGCTTGCGGAAGCGGTTCACCGCTTTTACCAGCAGGAAAACGGCAAAGGCCGTGATCAAGAAGGTGATGATGGCGTTCAGGAACAGCCCGTATTTGATCTCGACGCCGTCGCCTGTCGGTGTCGGCAAGGTCAGGGAGAGCTGCGAGAAGTCGATCCCCGCCAGAATGTAGCCGATAGGCGGCATGATGATGCCGTCGACGAGCGTGGTCACGACCGGTCCGAACGCGGCGCCCATGATGACCGCAATCGCGAGGTCCAAAACGTTGCCTCGCATCGCAAATTGCTTGAATTCATCGATGATGCCCATTGTTCGACCTCCCATTTGGCCTGCCGCTCCAAGAGTCACAGCCGATCAAGATAAAGCGTGAATCGAACGCTAGTCCTGGGGCGGCAGGCTGTAAATCATCGGCTCGCGACACTGGCGAGCGTAGCTGTGAATACTTGGCCAGTGATGCCGTTCCACTCCAGGTATTGCGCTGGAGCCCAAATTTTGTGCAAATCAAGCTGACGTGCGCTCAGCAGCCCCATTGGCCTAGCGCGCACGGATCAAGGTCTGTCCCGGGCATAAGGACCGGCGCGCATGTTCGACGGTTGGGCCATTCTGGCGCTCGGTATCGCCTACATCTGCGTGCTGTTCGCCATAGCCTGGACCGGCGACCGCACGATCCGCTCACGAAAAGGCGGCCAGGGGCGGCCGCTCATCTACGCGCTCTCGCTCGGGGTCTACTGTACGTCCTGGACCTTTTTCGGCAGCGTCGGCCTTGCGGCCTCGACGGGCTATGACTTCATCCCCGTCTACGTCGGGCCGATCCTGATGTTCGCATTCGGCTGGCCGCTGATCCTGCGGATCGTGCGGTTGTCGAAAAGCCAAAACATCACGTCCATCGCAGACTTCCTCGCCGCGCGCTACGGCAAGAGCCAGGCGGTGGCTGCCGTCGTGACCGCCGTGGCGGTCGTCGGCACGCTGCCTTACATCGCCCTGCAGCTGAAGGCCGTCGTGATCTCCACGGAGGCATTGCTCGTCGGCAACCTGCACCTGCCGGAGGAATGGGCAGGCGTGGCGGGCTTCGGCGAGACGGCCTTGCTCGCCGCCATTGCGCTGGCGGCGTTCGCAGTGCTGTTCGGCACTCGGCACATCGACGCGACCGAGCACCAGGACGGCCTGATGCTGGCCGTGGCGGCCGAATCCCTGGTGAAGCTTACGGCGTTCCTCACCCTTGGCCTCTTCGTCACGGTTTCGGTGTTCGGCGGAATCGGAGGGTTCGCGGAGACCCTGCGCCAAAGCGACGAGGTGCAGGCGACGTTCGTCAGGCCATTCAACGGCGGCGTCTGGCTCACCGTCTCGTTCCTGAGCTTTGTCTGCATCATCCTGCTGCCGCGCCAGTTCCATGTGACCGTCGTCGAGAACAACTCCGAGCGCGAGATCCAGCGGGCGCGCTGGATGTTCCCCGTCTACCTGGTCCTCATCAACATCTTCGTGGTGCCGATTGCGGCGGCCGGCCTGCTGATCTTTCCCGATCGCTCCATCGATGCAGACCTCTTCGTGCTGTCGCTGCCGATCTCGCGCGAGGCCAACCTGATCACGACGGTCGCCTACATAGGAGGCCTGTCGGCAGCGACGGCGATGGTGATCGTGGAGTCGATCGCGCTCGCGATCATGGTCTGCAACGGCCTCGTCATTCCGCTCCTCCTAAGACAGCGGCTGCTCGAAGCGAGCGAGCAGGACAACCTGTCGAGCGTCCTGCTGGTCATTCGCCGCGCTGCGATCGTGTTGATCGTCCTGCTCGGCTATCTCGTTTACCGCGCCCTCGGCGAGGCCCAGGGCCTGGCGGCCATCGGTCTCATCTCCTTCGCCGCCATCGCGCAACTCGCGCCCGCTTTCTTCGGCGGGCTTTTCTGGCGGAAGGGGACGGCGCGCGGCGCCATTGCCGGCATCCTAGCCGGCTTCGCCGTCTGGGCGTACACGCTGCTGCTGCCTTGGGTCGTCAAAGCCGGCTGGCTCGGGATGGACATCCTGCAGCACGGGCCGCTCGGCATCACGATGCTACGGCCGCAAGCGCTCTTTTTCCTCGAGTTCGAGCCTCTGACCCACGGCGTCCTGTGGAGCATCTTCGCCAACGTGACGGCGCTGGTGATGGTCTCGCTGCTGCGTCCGCCCGAGCCGGTCGAGCGGTTACAGGCGCACGTGTTCGTGCAGGACGACCTGCCGCGCATGACGCCCACGCCGAGCTTTCGGCTATGGCGCACATCCATCACCGTCGGTGATCTGCAGGCCACGGTAGCGCGCTATCTCGGGTCCGAGCGGGCCGAGCGCTCGTTCGCGGAGTTCGGCGAGAGCCGCAACATGAAGCTCTCCCCGCACGCCGAAGCCGACATCCACATCATACGCTTCACCGAGCATCTGCTGACGAGCGCCATCGGGGCCGCCTCCTCGCGGCTAGTCCTGTCGCTGCTGCTGAGGCGGAGCAACGTCGGCAGCCAGTCGGCCCTGCGTCTCCTCGACGATGCCTCCGAGGCGTTGCAGTACAATCGCGACCTGTTGCAATCGGCGCTCGATCAGGTGCGGCATGGACTCAGCGTCTTCGACAAGGACCTGAAGCTCATCTGCTGGAACCGGCAGTTCAGGGAGCTGCTCGACCTGCCCCCGGACCTTGGCCGGGTCGGCATGCCTCTCGACCGCATCCTGCGCGCCTGCGCGGAGCGGGGCGACTTCGGGGAGGGGCCGATCGACGAGCTGGTCGCGGACAGGCTGGTGCGCCTCGCCGTCCGGAAAGAAACCGTCCAGGAGAAGCTGAGTAACGGCCGGATCTTGGAGATCCGCACCGCCGCCATGCCGCAAGGAGGGGTGGTCGCGACGTACTCCGACATTACGGACCGGGTGGCCGCGGCAAGCGCGCTGGCCCGGGCCAACGAGACGCTCGAGCGGCGTGTCCGCGAGCGCACGGCGGAACTGCTGCGGGTCAATGCGGCGCTTGCCGTGGCCAAGGCCAAAGCGGACGAGGCCAATCTCGACAAGACCCGCTTCCTGGCCGCGGCGAGCCACGACCTTCTGCAGCCGCTCAACGCGGCGCGGCTCTATGCCTCGAGCCTGGTGGAGCGGCGTTTGAGCGAGGATGATGCCGTCCTCGCCCGCAACATCGATGCCTCGCTGGCGGCGGTCGAGGACATCCTCGGCGCGCTCATCGACATCTCGCGCATGGACGCGGGCCGCCTCGAGCCGGACATCACCGATGTGCCGCTGGCGGAGCTTTTCTCCTACCTGGAGGTGGAATTCACACCCTCGGCCCGGGAGAAGGGCCTGGAGCTCAGGATCCTGCAGACGTCACTCTCGGTGCGCACCGATCGCAAGCTGCTGCGCCGGGTGCTTCAGAACCTCGTGGCGAACGCCATCAAATACACCAGCAAGGGCGGCGTGCTGGTCGGTGCGCGCCGGCGGAACGGCGGGGTGCTGATCCAGGTGATCGATACAGGGCGCGGCATTCCGGCCTCCAAGCACGAGCTGATCTTCAAGGAATTCCAGCGCCTCGAGGATTCCGGGTCCGAAATTCGCGGGCTGGGGCTTGGCCTCTCGATCGTCGAGCGGATCTGCCGCGTGCTGCAGGTGCCCATCAAGTTGAACTCGAGACCGGGCCACGGCTCGACCTTCTCTGTATTGCTGCCCGCCGCCACCCGTTCGCCTGCAAAGGTACCGACGGTGAAAGCCCCCATTCAGGGCCCGATCGCCGGTTGCACCGTGCTTTGCATCGACAATGAGCCCGCCGTTCTCGATGGGATGGAGACGCTTCTTGTCGGCTGGGGATGCAGGGTGCTCACCGCGAGCAGCGGCAGTAGCGCACTGGAGGCCATCGAACAGGCGAACGTCGTTCCCGACATCATCCTCGCCGACTACCACCTCGACGAGCAAACGGGCCTCGAGGCGGTCATCGGGCTGCGGGAAGCGCTCAAGGCCGACATGCCGGTCGTGTTCATCACTGCCGATCATTCGCCGGAGGTCGAACGCGAGTTGCGCGCCCGTGGCTTCATGCTGCTTCGAAAGCCGCTGAAAGCGGCTTCCCTCCGCGCGTTGATGAACCGGCTCACACTGCGGCGTGTGGCAGCGGAATGAGGAGATCCGCCGCGCGGCTACTTTGCCTGTTCTTCATCGAGGGGCCGGGCCGCATCGACGGTCATCAGGGGAACGCCCTCCCGAATTGGAAAAGCGAGACCGGCGGCGCGGCTGATGAGCTCCTGGCGGTCGCGGTCGTACTCCAGTCGCGTCTTGGTCAGAGGGCAGACCAGCAGCTCCAGCAAGCGGCGGTCGACCGTATCGTTCTGGCTCGGGTTGGGTGATGGCGGTGTTTCGTCCGTCATGGCGCGTGCCCATCGGCTTGGCATCAATTCATCGCCCCGCCCGATCCGCTCTCACTGGAGGCGAGCTCCATCTCGGCGAGCGCCACCAGAACCTCGGCGCGGGTCTTCAGGTCCTCCGCTTCGAGGAGGGCCTGCTTCTCCTCGGGACCATAGGGGCAGACGACGGACAGCGAGTTGACCAGATACTCGCTCGGCGCGCTGAGGATGGCGCGCCAGTCGGCCCTCAGCTTGTGCGCCTCGAGATAATCCCTGAGAACGCGCAGCAGTGTAGACCTGTCCACGCGGTCCTCACCCACACCCTCCCGGAAGTCGTCGCTGAAGCGGTCGTAGTCGACCTCGAAAATCCGATAGGGCTTCTCGGTCGGCCGCTCTGAGACGAGGCCGAACCGCGCGACGCCGGTGACCGTTACGAGCACCCGGTCATCATCCAGCTCCTGGAACGCGGTGAGGCGGCCGGCGCAGCCGATCGTCCGCAGGCTCACGTCCTTGCCCTGCGGACTCTCCTCATCGCTCTCAGACCGTTCGGGCTGCACGATGCCCACGATTCGATCGCCCGCGACGATGTCCTCGAGCATCGCGAGATAGCGGGTCTCGTAGATGCTCAGGGGCAGCACGGCCCGCGGCAGCAGGATGACACCGCGCAGCGGAAAAACGGGGATCCGCTGCGGCAGATCGGCCGGACGACGATAACGGTCCGTAGGGGCCAAGCCGGCCTCCCTCGAGCTTCGGGCCTCAGGAGAACATCAGCGACGACAACTTGCGCCGGCCCTCGATGGTGAACGGGTCCTTCGGCCCCCAGGCGTCGAACAGCTGGATGAGCTGCTTGCGCGCGGCCTCCTCATTCCAGTTCCGGTCGCGGCGGAAGAGCTCAAGGAGATGCTCCAGCGCACCGGCCTTGTCGCCGTTTGCGGCCAGAGCCAGCGCAAGGTCGAAGCGCGCCTGATGATCGGCCGGGTTGGCGGCGACCTTCGCCTGCAGCTCGGCCGTATTCGAACCGGCGCCTGCCTTCTTGGCGAGCTCCAGGGCGGCGACCACGCTGGCGACAGCGCTCGTCTGCTTCTTGTCCGGCGGAACCAAAGCGATGGTCTGCTCCGCACGAGCCGTATCCCCGCTCTTCAGATAGCATTTCGCGAGCCCCGCCAGCGCGGCTACGTTCTGACGGTCCTCTTGAAGGACGGCGGCGTATATCTCGGCCGCCTGCTGGAGGTCGCCGGCTTCCAGCGCCTGCTCGGCCGTCTCCAGCGCGGCAGCGACATCGGCTTCACTCTCCTCGCCGACCAGACGGTCGATGAAAGCCTTCACGGCGCTCTCGGGCTGGGCGCCCATGAAGCCGTCGAGCGGACGACCATCGCGGAAGGCGTAGACCGTGGGTAGCGACTGCACGCGAAGCTGTCCGGCAATGGCCGGGTGCTCATCCACGTTGAGCTTCACCAGCCGCACCTTGCCGTTGTAGCTCCTCACGACCTTCTCGAGAATCGGCGTGAGCTGCCTGCAGGGGCCGCACCACGCAGCCCAGAAATCCACCAGGACCAGTGCAGACCGCGACGCTTCCAGCACGTCCTTGGCGAAGTTCGCGGTTGTCGTATCCTTGATCACATCCGACTGACCTGCCGCAGCAGGCTGGCGTGCTCCAATTTCCATCTGGTTCTCCTCGGCCGGCTCCGTCTTCCGCGGTGCACTCAAGCGGAAAACCTCAAGATCGTGGCAGGTCGCGCCTCAGACAATGGGCGCGTCGACCAGTCCAACAATTCGCGGCTCATGTCCACAGGAGCGAATGAACCGCAAAAGGTCGTCACGCGCAATGTTCGTCGTGGCGGTGTTCTCGAGCGGATGGCAGTTTATCGTCTCATAAGCCATCAACCGCTCGTCGAGCAGGAAGCTGACCCGGCGGTCCCGGTCGTTGATGAGCGCGAACGCCGTGACCGAGCCGGGCGCCACGCCAAGCACCTCCATCAGCAGCTCCGGCTTCCCGAAGCTCAATCGCGCGCAGCCCAAAATCTTGTGCAATATTTTGAGGTTGATGGGGCTGTGACTCTCTGCCGTCAAGAGGAACAGCTTGCCCTTGGCATCCTTCAGGAACAGGTTCTTCGTGTGCCCTCCGGGCAGGTCGCGCTCCAGCTTCTCGCTTTCGGCAACGGTGAAGACGGGCTCGTGCTCGACGGTCCGGGTCTTGATGCCGAGCTGGTCGAGACGGGCAAACAGATCGGCGCGTGTTGCAGGCATCTCGGGGCGGCCTCGGGCAGGTGTTCGGATTGGGGCTGGCTGGGCAGGATCTAATCCCTTGCGGCCAGTGACGCAACCAAGGGCAGGGGCCAAACCTCGAGCGCCTCGGATCGAGCTGACACAAGCATGGCCGACCGCTTGCAATCGCCGGGGACTTGCGCCATAAGTCTGGCCTCGCCGCCGTTCGGCGGTTTACCCCATCAAGGACGCGGGCGTAGCTCAGGGGTAGAGCATCACGTTGCCAACGTGAGAAGCGGCCGAACGCGCGGAAAAACGAGCGGCCAGGTCGCTATTGCAGCGAACACGGATCGACGCGCCAGGGCCTCGCCGGGGGGTGGGGGGCCAAGCGCGAAGATGGGACCCGTAATCGTCAATTCGGACCAAAAACCCACCGCTCATTTTTCTGAAAACTCTTCGGGTGTACACCAGAAAACGCTCGAGACCACTTCTCCGCAGGCTCCCTCTCTTCTTCGAGACCAAAAAGGGCGCGTAATCACGCTTCCGCACCAGTGGGCGCCGCGATTTTATCAGCTTCCGACGCTTCGAGACCTGGATAGCGGGATGAAAAGGGCCGTTTGCGTGTGGCATCGGCGCGCTGGAAAGGACAGTTGCGCCATAAATTACACCGCGAAAGAGGCTCACAGGCGCATCGGCGTCTATTGGCACGTCCTTCCGACCCAGAAACAGGCCAGAAAGGTCATTTGGCAGGGTATCGACAAGCAGGGTCGGAGGATTATCGACCAAGCGTTCCCGAAAGAACTCGTCAAGCGGTCTCGGGACGACGAGATGATGGTCGAGTTCAAGAACGGAGCCATCTGGCAGCTCGTCGGCGGTGACAATTACGACGCAAACGTGGGCTCGAACCCTGTCGGAGTGGTTTTCTCGGAGTGGTCGATCACAGATCCGCGTGCCTGGGAGTACGTGAGGCCAATTCTCGCTGAAAACGGCGGGTGGGCTTGGTTCATCTTCACTCCTCGCGGCAAGAACCACGCGTTCGAGATGTTCGAGATGGCCAAGAGCAACCCGGATTGGCACACGAGCCTTCTGACGGTTGACGACACGAGGGCCATTTCTCGGGAAGCGCTCCAGGCCGAACTCGACGCCGGGATGCCGCTCGAAAAATTCAGGCAGGAGTTCTATTGCGACTTCGAGGTTGCGAACCATGGCGCCGTTTATGGCCGCGAGATGGAGCAACTGGAGAAGCAGGGGCGGATAACCAGGGTGCCCTATGATGCCAGATACCCGGTCGAGACGGCATGGGATATCGGCGTCAGGGACAGTACGGCCATCTGGTTCATCCAGCGCGTCGGCAAAGAGATCCGCTTCATCGATTTCCACGTCGATCGCAACAAGAAGCTCCCCGAGTACCTGAGCCTGATCCACTCGAAGGGGTACTCGTACAGCCGGCACATCGGGCCACACGATCTGGCGCGCGAGTGGTTCGGCGGCTCCGAGACCATGCTGGATATCGCCCGGAACCACGGGGTCATTTTCACGATCGCTCCGAAGCTCAGCGTCGAGGATGGCATCGAGGCGACCAGGACGATGCTCAGCAGAGCGTGGTTCGACGCCGAGAAGTGCGCTTACGGGATCAAAGCCGCGAAGCACTATCACCGCGAGTGGGACGAAGAGAACAAGATCCTCTCGAAGCAACCCGTGCACGATTGGTCGAGCCATCCATGTGACGCGCTCCGGTACTTCGCCGTGACGCCGGAAGGGGTCGGGACCATCCCGGATTGGGCGAGGGACGATCTGATGCCGTGGCAGAATTTGAGCATGGGAGCCGCCAGTGGAGGATATGACCCTCTTTCAGCCTTCCGTTGAGATCCGGCGGGGCGAGAAAGTTACTTATGAGGATGTGCACCACATCTGTTCGAGGCTGAGGGCTACTGACGAGCACGAGTTTTCGTCGGTCGGTTATCTCCCCGAGTACGGCTGGATTTTGGTCAACAACTGCGCTGTTACCGGTGGAGAGGCGTTTGTGGCCTTCCTTCGCGGCGAGCCTGTCTTCGCATTCGGGACCAACGGCAGCTTCCCTCATGTCCGCCGGCTGTGGGGTTTCGGAACCGACACGGCCACGCGCGTGATGCCGGAAGTGACCCGGTTCGTGAAGGAAGAGTGGCTTCCGAGGATGATGCACAGCGGCGTGCGCCGGATCGAGGTTCGCCTTCCACGGAGCTGCACTCAGTCAATCGAGTGGCTGAAGAGCTTCGGAATGTACATCGAGAGTGACGACGTTCGGCATCTGAGTTTGACAGGCGAGCCGTTCGTCCAGCTCGCTTACACAAGGGACCAGTTCTATCGTGTGTCTTGATCCAATAACGACGGGCGTTCTTTTGCTGGGGGCGGTGGGCGGCATGGCGGCCTCTCAGGCAATGGCGCCAACACCCACGCCTCCGCCACCGCCGCCTCCGCCCCACCAACCGGATGCTCAGAAAGCAGCAGAAGCCCGGCGCATCAATGCGGGTTACGGGCAGTTCGGATTGGCTTCGACCATCCTGACCAGTGGGCTTGGAACCACGAGCTTTGCGCCGACTACATCGGTCGCGGCAACAGGCTTCTAGTGTACATCGACGGCTTCGACGGCTTCGGGTTCGATGATCTCTATTCCCCGGCCGCGGGCTTTGGTCTCGATTTCAGGCCGAGATCCGCGCGGGCTGGTAATCAGTACGTGACCCGAGGCGTCGTCAGGACTGATCGGCTTCAGCGCACCGCCCGGAACTTCTCGCGTCCCGGTGCAGCCTTGAAGCCCGGAACACGTGTCGTATTGGACCCGACACGACAAAATCAATGAGCGGTAAATGGCAGGGACGGGCGACGACGTAATCAATCGCCTCGCATCTCTTGCAACAAATCGCCTCGATTACGAGTGGGCCTGGAAACAGGTCGCGAGAGTTGCTGCCCCTGATGCGGGCGACTTCAGTACGAGGATTTCAGGCGCGAGCGTTTCCAGCGGCAAGTTTCTGATGGCGACCGCCGCTCGACGTTCCAAGGATATTTACGACAGCACGGCGGTAACAGCCGTTGACAGATTGGCGAGCGGACTTGAGGCGCTGATTATTCCTCAGTCCGAATACTGGCACAGTTTCGAGATCCTGTCCCTTTCTCGGGAAGAGGCGACCTATCGAGAAAAGCTGTGGATGCAGCGGTTGCGGAACTTGGTCTTCAAGGTCCGCTACGACGCTGACAGCGGATGGATTGCCGGGAGCCAAACGTGTTTCCGGCGCCTAGTCGCTTTCGGCAATGCGTTCATGTGGGTTGAGGATGGCGTAGGGCGGAAGAGCCTTGTTCGCTATCGCTACATCCCGCTCGATGAATGCTTTGTCGATGAAGACCACTTGGGCCAGATCGACACGTTTTATCGAGACTACAGCCTCACGGCTCGCCAAGCTGTTCAGAAGTTCGGGAACAAAGTTTCAGAGATCATCCAGAAGTGTGCTGAGAACCCGAAAGAGCAGGATCGGAGGTTGGGTTCGTTCAGTGCGTACAGCCGCGGGGTGACTTCGGGCTCCCTTCAGAGGGCGTAATGCGAACCCCATGGGCCTCCCTGCATGTCGAGGTCGAGAGCCGCAGGGTGGTCCGCGAGAGCGGGTTCTTCGAGTTCCCTGTTGTCGATTTCCGGTGGCTCCCGGAGCCCGGCCGGATCTACGGCGAAGGGCCAGTCATGAAGTGCCTCGCGGATATCCAGTCGCTGAACCTGATGGCGAAGAACGAATTGACGGCTTCGCAGCAGGCGATCGACCCGCCACTTCTGGTCGCCAATGCCGGCGTCATGAACCGGCCGAACTCGAACCCCGGCGCCATCAACTACGGCGGAATGAGCCCCACCGGCCAGGAACTCGTGAAGCCGATGTTCACCGGGCAAAGGCTCGACTTCGCCACTCTGGTTCTGGAGGCCAAGCGCAATCAGGTCAAGGAGAGCATGTACATCAACCTGTTCGCTCTCCTGGTTCAGAACCCTCAGATGACGGCGACAGAGGCTCTGATCCGCGCCAATGAAAAAGGCGAGCTGCTAGGTCCGGCAGGATCACGCATCCAGCAAGGGCTTTCGCATCTGGTTGACCGCGAGCTGGACATTCTTGCTCGTCGGGGCCTGTACGCTCCCGGCAGTGCGTTTGTCCCGCCGACGAGGCTTCAGGGTCTGGAGATCGGGCCGCAATTCACCGGGCCGCTGAGCAGGCTGCGTCAGACGAAGGAGGTCGAGGGAACGATCCGCACGCTTCAGGTCATGGCGCCTCTGGCCCAGATCAAGCCCGAAGTGGTTGACAACTTCGATGAGGACCGGATGGCCCGCGGGCTTGGTGAACGTCTTGGCATGCCCATTGACTTCCTGCGTCCGTTCGAAGCCGTCCAGCAGATCCGTCAGGTTCGCAGCAATCAGCAGGCATTCGCTCAGGCTGCGGCTATTGCCAAGGACGCTTCGTCGGCCGGTAAGCAGAGCAGCGAAGCGCTGGTCAACATTCAGCAAATGGGACTGTGATGGGCTGGCGATCACTGCACACCGTTCTCGGCCGGGACAAGTCCGGCGACATGCGGAGACAGGCGCGGCTAACTCAAGCCTACCGCGCCGTTTTCCAGCCAGGTCTTAGTGCGAGCAGCGAGGACAAGGAAATTGTCCTTGCGGATCTCCTGCACAGATCCGGCTTCAATAAGTATTTCGGCCCCGAAGTGAGCAGTGACCATCTTCGGTACGCCGAGGGTATGCGTGCTCTCTATGGTCACATCTTCGGTTTCCTTTCCCTGTCCGACGAGGACGTGGCCGCGCTCGAACGTGCTGCCAGGGTGGAGGCCGTCAATCACTCTGAAACAAGGGAATTTATTCGCTAATGCCGATTGAACTCGCGCAGAACGCTTCCGGTGGTGAGCCGTCCGGAACTGGTCAACAGGACAAGGGCGACAACTCCCAGAAGACCGGAAACGGTTCTGAGAACGCTGGCAATCAGCCGGACAAGCTTCGCGTCGGTAGTGGCGGGTCTGGTGCCGATAACGGGGCTGGTCCTGGAAGCGATCCACTCGCCGGGCTCTCTGAAGAGGACCGAGCGCTGTTCAAGCAGAAGGGCTGGAAGTCCTTCAGCGATAGCCTGAAGAGCTACCGCGACCTTGAAAAGCAGTTCTCCGCACGAGGCCCCAACACTCAGCAGGAATACCGGCTGGGTGATTACGTGTTCAACAAACCACAGGACGCTGAGAAGCTTGGCTACAACGAGGCTTTTGCCGACGCCTTCAAGCAGGGCGCTCATAAGCTGAAGCTCTCACCGGAGCAGGCTTCTGGTGTACACGACTGGTTTCTCGAGTTCGCAAAGCAGTCGATTACGTCTCAGCAGCAGAAGTTTGCCGAGCAGACGGCTGAGCTTGTGAACACTGCCGAGCGCCAGTTGAAGCAGTCCTGGGGAGAGACGAACTCGCCCATTTTCCAGAGAAACTTCGACCTTGCCCAACGCGCAATTCGGCAGCTTGGGCTTGGCGACAGCCTTGCGGAGATGGGTGTGATCCGCGCCGTGAACGGAAAGCCCACCGTCGCTAACGCCAAGTTCTTCGAGGCGATGGCGAAGGTCGGCTCCGGCATGTTTGCGGAAGACGATCTCTATGGTGAGCGCAATAGCGGTCGGAACCCGTTCGATCCGAAAGAGAAGGGGACCGCAAAAGAGCAAGGCGAACTCATCAAGTCAGACCCGGATCGCGCAGAGATGCTTATCCGCGCGCTCCCCCCAGAGGATCAAGCGATGTGGGCGTATTTCCTGAGACAGCAGGAAGAGAAGCGCTCAAAGCGGTAAGCGTCTCCTGTTTTCAGGAGAAAAGTTGTAAATGGTTACTCGTCTTTCCGACGCAATCGTGCCGGAAGTTTTCTCCGCGTACATGCTGAAGGAGACCATGCAGAAGGCGCCCATTTTCGAGAGCGGCGCTATTCGCATGGACCCGGACTTTGTGTCGAAGCTCGCCGGCGGTGGATCGACTTTCCAGGTTCCGCACTGGAACGATCTCGATGACACTGAGAGCGACGTTGCGAACGACGATCCGGACGATCACGCAACGCCCGGTAAGATCACGTCAGGCAAGACCAGGGCAATCCGCCAGTTCCGTACCCGCGGCTGGTCGAGTGCCCGTCTCGTGGCTGAGCTTGCCGGCAGCGACCCGCAGATGGCGATTGCCTCGCGCGTCGGAGCGTATTGGGCTCGTCAGTTCAACCGCATCGTCGTCTCGACGCTCACGGGTGTGTTCAACGACAATATCGCCAACGACGGCGGCGATATGGTCCTGGACCTTACCGGTGAGGCCGGCGATGCTGCGAAAATGTCTGCTGACGCCATTCTGGAGGGCAAGCAGACGATGGGCGATGAGAGCGGCGCCCTAAAGCTCCTCATCATTCATTCTCGCATCTACACCAATCTCCAGAAGCAGAACCTGATCGAGTTCATTCCGAACTCTCGGGGTGAAGTGAATATCCCGACTTACCTCGGCTATCAGGTTCTCCAGACGGATACGGTGCCCGTGTCTGTTGACGGTGGAACGGGCGATGTCACGTATACGTCTTACCTGCTTGGTGAGGGCGTTCTGGGATGGGGTGAGAGCCCGCCGGCTGAGCCTGTCGAGGTAGACAGCAAGCCTTCTGCTGCGAAGGGCTCGGGCGTCCAGGAACTCTGGACCCGGCGTCAGTTCGCGTTGCACCCGTATGGGTTCGACTGGACCGATGCCGCCGTAGTTGGTGAGTTCCCGACGAACGCCGAGCTTGCCAATGGTGCGAACTGGAACCGCGTCTATCCGGAGCGGAAGATGTTCGCCATGGCGGCAATCCTGACCCTGAACGGCTAACCGTTCGGCCATCCCCGGTTCTCTATTTCCGCAGTGTTCCGGGGATGGTTTTCGTTTGAGGACATCATGACAGAAGAGAAGAAGCAGGTCAGAAAACTCAGCCACAGCGGCCTGTCGGTCTACGACCTTAATAAGCGATATCTCGCAAATAGGCGCAAGGAACGAGACGAGAAGCGTGCTCTCAAGGAGAAGGTCATGGAGGCTGTTGAGGCGGCCATGGCTCCGAAGGACGCGCCGGTTGTCACTCAGCAGACCACGAACAAGCCCAAGGTTTCCTCTCACGCGGACACGCTGAAAGCGAAAGCCGCGAAGGGCAAGAACAAGAAATGAGGTAATGGGTGACGATCCAGATTGACCCTCCGTGGCTGGAACTGGCCCGCCACGAAGTCGGGGTGAGAGAGGTTCCAGGGAAGGGCGTCAACCCGAAGATCGTCGCCTATTTCCGGGACGCAAGAATACCTGGCCAGTGGACCGATGAGGACGCGTGGTGTGCGGCATTCGTCGGCGCCATGCTTGCCAGATCCGGACAGACCCCGACTGGCAAGGCTACAGCCCGCTCGTACCTCAATTGGGGACAGCGGTTAGAAAAGCCTGTTCCGGGCTGCATCGCCGTGTTCTGGCGTGTCAATCCGAAGAGCTGGCAAGGCCATGTCGGTTTCTATATTCGCGAGGACGCCACAAGTATTTACGTCCTCAGCGGCAATCAATACGACCCCAAGTCAAAGAAAAGCGAGGTCGTCAATATCAGCCGGCAGGACCGCGGAAAGCTCCTCGGGTACTTCTGGCCGATCGGGGTTCCGTGCCCGTACCGTCCGCCCCTGCCCGTGATCGACAAGGTTCCTGATCCGGTGGTCGTCACCAAGGCTCCGGAGCCGCCTAAACCTGACGAGACATGGGAAGAGGTCGAGCAGCGGCTTCGCGAGGAGAAGTCCGAAGTCTTCACCGGAGCCGAACGTCTGGAGACCGTGACCAAGATCGGCGTCGGCGGATTGAGCTTTTATGGAATGCTCCAGACGCTCTTCGGGCGACTTTCTGAGTTCCTACCGACACTCGTGACCCTTCAGTCCCTTTTCGGGTCTGTATGGGATTACGCTTGGATCTTTCTCCTCATCATGGTCCTGGCGCTCCTCTGGGAGATCCGGAAGGTCAAGAACGGACGGGTCGAGGGCGAGTTCGACAAGAAGGCCGAGGCTCAGCAGAAACAGGAGCAGCCGGCATGATCGAGATTTTCCGCGAGATCTTCGGCGCGTTCTGGGCGTTCGGCCGCTCTCGCATCTTCAAGTATTTTGGCGTGTTCGGTTTCCTGAACTGGACGACAATTGCGCTCCTGGTCGGTCTGATTGGTAGTGCTGTTGGGTATCATTACTATCAGCTTGGGGTCAATTTTGACCGCGGTTATGCGCTCGCGGAAGACCATTGCCGCACTCAAGCAATAGAGGCCAAGGAAGAGGCCAGAAAAGCCCAGCGCGATTTGGCGTATCGCCTCCATACCAAGCTCGAAAAAGAACGCCAGCTTTGGGAACGAACATACGACGAGTGGAAGAAATACGCCGGGGATCTGGAAAAGGCCCTGACGGAGAGTAAGGCGTCAGCAAAAGCGTGTTGGTCAGAAACCGTTGTGAGGGAACTGAATAGATGAAGTACGCTGTTCTGGCGCTTGCCGTCCTGCTATCGGCGTGCGTTCAGACGACATCAGACGCAGACTTTGAAAAGATGCAGGCGTGGGCCACGACCGTCAAGCCCGACGACCCCGTTCCAGACGAGTGCAAGACCAAGCCACCGGCTCGCCAGCGTCTTCAAGAGAAGGCTTATGATGCTGCGGAAAGCGCACGAGCGTACCGATCCCTGAGTGGTCAGTATGATACTCTGCGGGCGAGCTACATCCGGTGTCAGATATGGGCACAAGGACAGAGATGAGCCACAAGCCCACTATCGAGACACGTGTTGAGCTGATCGAGAAGGGGCTGAAAGACGTAACGCAATTGGTCCAGGACATTCGCAATGAGATGCGCGCCGATCTCCGGGCCATTGCTCAAGAGCTTAGCACGAAGGCGAGACCTTTCCCTATCCGGGAAGTCTCAACAGCGGTCGCCGTCACGATTACCCTTGCGACAGCTTTCGTCACGGCTGCGAACTGGTGGTATCAAGCGCAGTCCGCGACCACACATCAGAGCTTGTTGCGCCTTGAGCGGATTATCGCTGCGGAGCATGAGCCTCTGATGCGTTCCTTCCCGTTGCTGAAGTACCGCGTTGACCAGATCGAACGCAAGCTGAGGCAAGCCAGCCCACTGTTCTGATTTCCGCTGCGGCTCCCGCGCTCCTTCCCGCGCGACCCGTGGCGGCATGCAACCCGCCGCCGAGTGCACCGCTGTGCCCCCCTTGCCTTTCGCCTCTTTTGACGGCCGAGAGGCTTGGCAAGGGCGTTGATTTGCGCAGTGCGGCGGCGGGTTTAATTGTTTCTGGAGCCCACGAATGGCGAATACGACTGCACCACTGACTGAGGTTGACGTTGCCAACATGGCGGCGACAACGCTCGATGAAGGGGAACTCACATCCCTCGATGACCACGGCACGCTCGGGTCGTTCATGCGCACAAACTTCGGCCCGGCCAGGGATGAACTGCTTTACTCTCAGCCATGGGCCTTTGCAAAAGCACAAGAATGGCTTGCAGAGCATTCGGAGCCTCCGAAGTTCGGCTATTCCAGGCGCTTCCGGCTTCCTTCTGATTGCGTCCGTCCTTTGCCTCTACGCGAAGGTGGGCGGCACAATGGGCGCCCGATCAAGTTCGAGCGCTTCGGGGACTTCATTCACACGGATGCAAGAGGGCCATTGCCTCTAGTGTACATCCGAAGGGAAACGAACCCGGCGTGGTGGTCTCCTCCGTTTGCGCGGTGCCTCGGGCAGTACCTTGCCCTGCTTGCAGCTCAGCGGATCACGGGGAAAGCCGGTTACGTGGATAAGGCCGAACGGCTGTTCAATTTGGCCATGCAGAATGCCGTCATGAACAACGCGCTCGATTACGGCACGCCAGAAAGCCAGTACCGCGAAGACGTGCACGACGTTCGCCTGGGAGGGTGAAGCGTTGGCCTTTCACGTCCTGAAGCCCACGTTCACGCGTGGGGAAATAAGCCCGCTCGCGCATCATCGCGTCGATCTGGAGCTATACCTTCAATCGGCGGAAGCAGTCCGGAACTGGACGGTCATGAAGTATGGCGGGGTCCGTCGTCGTCCAGGCACTCGCTTTCTGGGCGAGGTCAAAAAGAGTTGGAAAAAGACACGCCTGATCCCGTTCGTCTTCAATGTCACCAATCAGGCTTACCAACTGGAGTTCGGAGACGGGTATCTTCGGATTTGGAGAGACCGGGGTTTGGTCCTGAGCGGGGGGGCGCCATTCGAGATAGCGAGCCCCTATCTTGAAAACGACCTTGATAAGATCCAGATCGCGCCGCTGAACGACGTAGTGTACATCGCATGTGCGGGGTACGCGCCAAGGAAGCTTTCTCGCTTTGCCGACAACAATTGGACGATTACCCTGGTCTCGTTCTTCGATGGTCCGTATCTGCCATTGAACGATGCCGACAATCATTTTTGGCCGGATAGCATTGTCGAAAAGGATACGACCACACTCTACTTCGATAACACGAGTGGCATCAACGGTGGTGTCGGCTTCAGAGCCTCCGATATTGGCAGACATTTTCGCTGGCAACATGGCGGTGTCTGGTCGTGGGGCCGAATTGCCAACATCGTGACTCCTAAGACGATCGAAGTGTTCGTTGAAGAGAGCGGATGGGTTCCTGTCGCTGATGGCAGTCTCATCGGTCACAGCGATAACAAAGCACCCGATGAGCAGAATGCCGGGTTAGTCTCGCGCCTCCACTTCGATCCGAAACCCAGGAATGGCACTGGTTTCCGAGGCACTGATCTGGGGCGCATGGTACGTTGCGCGCAATATATCAGTGGCAAAATCACTGAGGTCTTGAACGACGAGAGTGTTTATGCCGAGTACATGACCCTCCAGCCGAACCGTCTTACCCAAACTTTTCAGCTCGGCGCATTTTACGAAGGCAACTGGCCATCTACCGTCACCTTCTTCCAGAGCCGGTTGATCTGGGGCTCTACTCCTGAAAACCCGAGGGCCATTTTCGCCTCGAAAACCTATTTCCCAGACCGCTACAGCCCGACAGATGTCGACGGCAACCAGGACGAAAGACATGGTTTCATGTTCGATATCATCGCGGGAAAGGCCGACCCGATCCTTTGGCTTCAGGATGCCCCTCGTCTTCAGTTGGGAACAGCCAGCGCAGTTCGATCTTTGGGCGCGACGGAAGCGAAGGCAGCCATGTCTCCGCGCGATGTCTCCCAGGAACTCGAAGCGCATTATGGTGCAGCGCCGGTTCAGCCTGTCCAGACCGGTCCTTCGACGGTGTTTGTCGGCCGTACCGGGCGCGCGCTGCACGACATGGTGAAGGACTTCACAACCGATGCTCTTGCGGCTCCAGATATCTCAGTTCTGAGCGAGCACCTGTTGAAGAGGCGGGTCAAGGACATGGCCTATCAGGCCGTTCCCGACAGCTTCCTGTGGTTCATCGACCATTCCGGCAACCTGTTCGGTCTGACGCTGGAGAGATATGAGAAGGTGCAGGGCTTTCACGCTCATGATGTGGGTGGAGAGGTTGAAAGCATTTCCGTCATTCCCGTTGAGGATCGCGACGAACTTTGGATGGTCGTAAAGCGCACGATCAACGGGCAAACGAAGCGGTACGTCGAAGTTCTCGAAACCCCGTTCGATAGTGAGCTGCACTCGTTTGACGACCAGTTCTATGTCGATTGTGGCCTCACCTATCAGGGACAGCCTGCCAACACCCTCGGGAACCTTGGCCATTTGGAGGGCGAGACCGTTGATGTCCTGGCAAACGGCATCGTCTATCAGGGCCTCGTCGTGACGAATGGGCAGGTCAGGTTGCCGGATGGCGCAACGACGACCTACGCCCATGTCGGGCTCCCGATTGTGGATCGCGTCGTCACGCTCGAAGCGCCACCGCAAGGACCAGATGGCTCTCTGATCGGCAGGAAGAAGCGGGCCGTCGATGTCCTTGCTGGAGTGCTCGATACGGCGTTCCTGAAGATAGGGTCTCGGGGCAGTGAGCTGAGGCCGCTGCGTTTCCCGCCGCTCGAAGGTTCCGCATCGCTGTACCCGAAAACCGTCTATTCCGGAGCCTTTAGGGTCAAGACAGATCCAACATGGGAAGCCGGTGGACGGATCGAGTTCTCTGTGAACAAGCCCCTTGCCGCAACAGTGCTGGCGCTAAACATCCAGATTGAGAGTGAGCCATAATGGACCCGTTCTCGATGATACTTGCCGGCACGATATTCAACATGGCCGGCAACCTCTTTTCCGGCTTTTCCGAGTATCGAACCCGGAAGGCGAACGCCGCTATTCTCAGGCGCCAATCAGACGACCGTATCCGCAAGTCCGTCATGGAAGCGGACGAGCTGGACGCCCGGTTTCGCCGGCATCTGGGCAGAAATATCGCTCGTGCTGGCGTAACCGGGATCGACCTTCGCTCCTTTTATGACGTGCTCGCGGCCGATACGACGACGGCAGAGCTTGAAAAAATGAAGATCCGGTGGACCGGCGAGCAGGAGGCTTATTACCTGCGGTATCAGGCAGCGAACCAAGTGCAGATGGGCAGGGATGCAATGTTCGGAGGCGTGCTCAAGGCCGCCGGTTCGGTCGTCACTGGTGCCCGTCTCGGCCTCACGATGGAGAGCCCGTTCGCTGCACCCACGACGGGATGGGAGCCGGTCGTATCTCAATGGAGCTGATGAATGGCGGTACTTCCCGTCTTTGAGGACCGGTCCAAAATTGGCACCGGTAGCGAGTTCTTGCGTCTGGCGGCGCCGGCCTCGGATACTGCCGCCGGTCTGGGCTCCCTCGGTAACGCTTTCCTGCGGCTTGGGGTAGAAATTCAGGACGAGCAGGAGCGGTTGCAGGCCAAGCTCGAAGAACAAGCCAAGAAGGACGACAATCTTCGCCTGGAGAATGACGTTCTCGACTATAAGAATGCGGTTCAGGCTGCGTACCAAAAAGCCCTCGAAAACGCTGCTGAGGATGGCTCCGGGCTTTACGAGGGCGTGAACCGCTTCGCCTTAGAAGAGGCAAACAGGCGGATCGAGGAGAAATTCTCTCATCGGGGTCCGGACATAGATTTTGTCCGGCTGAAGTATGCGCGGGCCGTCGAAGGCGTTCTGGACACGGCGGCAAATGCGGAGTTCCAGGCGCGGCTACAGTGGCGGGCTCGCTCCGGTGAAAACAAGGTTGCCGATCTAACGGCTACGGTTGCCGGCCGTGTTGGTGCCGGTCATGACGACATTTCGGATATCTACTCCGAGTGGGACAGATACGTTCAGAACACGCTTGGTGGTGGTCCCCAGGCCCAAGCGATAGCTCGAGAGTGGGGCCGGCGCCGTATTCAGCGTGCCCATGCTGAGGCGATTGCCGGGCGTGATCCGGAAGGGTGGGTTCGGCGCTTCGCCGGGGCTTATGCTGGCCAGCCCACGACCGAGACCAGGGCGAGCAACCCCGTGGCGGCGGCTGCGATCCACCACGCGAACGTCATGGGCATCAACCCTGAAATCCTTCTCGGGATGGGATGGATCGAGAGCCGGTTGAATGCCAACGCCGGCAAGCCGACGACGAAGGACGGTCGAGTTCTTTCGTCTGCGGAAGGGCCATGGCAGATCATTGACAGCCCGTCCACTCTTGCGGCCATCGGCATAACCAAAGACGAGAAATTCGATATCGAGAAGACCACAGCCGGCATCGCCCGCTTTACGGCTCGCGGTATCGAGTGGATGAAGAGCGTCGGGATCACGCCAACGCCCGGCAAGTCTTACATGATGTGGAACCTCGGGGAAGGAGCGGCCAAGGCGATACTGACCGCGAACCCGAATGAGCCTGTCGAACGTGTTCTTCGCCGTGTCTACGGGTACAGGAAGACGAGCGACGGCGGTGACTTCGTTTCTCGCATCATATCGAACAATCCGTCTCTCTACCGGCGAGGTATGACTGTTGGTCAGGCCATCGCCAGTGTCGAGCAGAAGATGGAGAGCGCGATCAAGGCGACCCGCGGCTACATCACGGGCGAGAACGGTGGCTCAGACGCGGCGGTTCGAGCGGCGCTCAGTGAGGCGCTGGGCTACGAGGCGGACCTTATCGGCCCCAGAGACGCTGCCGAGATCTTTGCCAAGGCACAGCAGGCGGCGGGCTTGCGGGCGAAAGAGGCTGCGACCCTCGGATATGGTGAGGAGATCCTTGCCGGCCGCGTGCCGTATGTCGATCGCTATGACGCCGAGACTCACAAGGCCGTGAACGCCGCAGTCGCCAATCGCCGGACAGCCGAGGGTCTGGTCCAGGGCAATCCGGCGAAGCACATGCAGGCACGCCTGGAGACCGAAGCCGTGGGCTTCATTCCGCTGCCAATCGTTCACGCTTACAAGGAGGCGATCAACAGCGGAGGCGAGCACCCCGGCAAGGTCGCTTCGTACAATGCCTTGTCCGACATCATGACGAACAACCCGGCCGCATTCGACGCGACCAAGGGGCTCGATGAGGAGGACAAGCTTCGTGTCCGCGAGTACCGCGTGGCCGTTGACACGATCGGGCTCTCGGAAGCGGAGGCCATTCGGCGTATCGAGTGGCGCCGGTCTCCGGAAGGCCAGAAGGCGAAAGATGCGTTCAGGGATGTTCTCACTGACGAGCTGAAGCAGCTTGGATGGAGCGATCTGAAGAACGCATTCGACCAAGCTTGGTTTTCAGACCCTCAAGCCATCAGCGATGCGCAGCGGGAACTCGCCGTCGAAGGCTTCAAGTCCGCGTACACGTACCACCGGCAGAAGAACTACGATCCCGAGACCGCAAAGCAGATGGCCTTAGACGACATGAGGTCGAAGTGGGGCGTAACCAATCTGTTCGGCGGCTTCTTCAGCACTGGCCCTTCCCAAGTCTTCATGCCCTACCCGCCAGAGAAGTTCTATAATCCGGGCGTGGACGGAACTCACAACTGGATCATGGAGCAGGCCAGAGATCGCGTTCGGGTACATCTCGAAGAGACTGGCGCGCTCAAGAAAGAGGTCGATCGTCTCCGGCACATGGCTTTCGGCACCATTGACGCCGAAGACATCGTGAACCGTTTGGAGGTCCGCCTTATCCCGCGCGCCGATACTGCTCAGGATGTGCGATCCGGCCGCAGACCCGGTTACGACATTTGGTTCCGCAATCTCGACGGCCGGCTTGAGCGCCTGGATGAAAGGTTCGTGCCGGATGAGCGGATCGAGCGCCAGAAGTGGTTCGAGGAGGACGAACAGGCTCGTCGCAGCTTCGGCCTCGGACTTGACGGAATGAGCCGGGAGCCGAACGGAACCATAGATCCTTGGTCCGGCCAGCGTCTCCGTCCTGGAGCAAATACCCCACTTCCTTAAAGGTGATTGATGGCGAAGGCGCCTTTTCTGGAGGACGGTCCCGCTGACCGTCTTCCCTTTGCTGTTGCTTCCGGTCTGACGAAGGCTCAGACCAGTCCCGTTTCAGGAGAGACGAACGCGGGTGACTTCGATGCGACCGGCTTCCTGCGTCGGCAGCAGGGCGCGCTAGCCTCTCTTTTCGAGGGCAATGTCCCGCGCGAAGAGATAGACGGAGACCCCGATCTTCTCGACATCGTGGCCGCGGCCTTCCGCCAGGAGAACATCGTCGGATCCGCGCTTTCCAGTAATTCATTCGCTGAGAGGCTGAGCCCGACGCCTTACTCCCCGGCGATGACTTCTCAGCAGGTCATGTCCAGGCTGGAGAAGGACGGGCTCACGCACCAGATGCACCGCTTCCTCGGCGTCAAAACCGAAGCCCAATACGAGGCCATCAAAGCGGATATCGAACGCGAGCTGGAGGACCGGCGACTACTGGCTGCGTCCGGCTTGCGTGGGACGGCTCTACAGATGGCCGCTGGCGTCCTCGATTTGCCAACCCTACTTCCGGCCGGGTGGGCCGTAAAAGCCGCCAGAGGCGCAAATGCGGCCCGAATTGGGGCTCTTTTCGGCGTCACGGCCGGTGCAGATGCCTCAATTACCGAGTTGATATTGCAACAGACCCAGCAATTGCGGTCTGCGGAAGAGAGCGCGGCCAACATCGGCGGCTCCATCGTTCTCGGCAGTGTCCTCGGTTTCGGCATCGGCAAAGTGCTCGCGCCGGAAGATGCCGCGCGGGTCCAGGGGCGCATGAACGAAACCCTGGACGAAGCGAAAGCCGGGTTTCCACAAGCGCGATCGGCCGGCGCCGCATACCTCAATCAGTGGCAGCAGATGGTCGAGCGTGGCCTGGACCGGCCCGACCGCCTGTCGAGTTTCGGCGCGTTCGAGACCTTGGAGGCCGCCGGCAAGCTCCCAGGATGGCTTGGTGAGAACCTTCGCATTCCCCGGTTCGAGTTGGAGCGTGGCCTTACGCGGACAGAGCGCGAGATCGCTAACCTGATCGCGAACAACCCGTCCATATCTCGCGCCAACGTCGAAGGCATCGCGAACCCGCGGTCTGTAGAGAGCATCATGGATGAGTTCACTGGCGAGTTCGCCCAGGCCGTCCGCGAGATCGAGGATCTGTACCGGCAGAACCGCAGCTCATATGCCGACTTCGATGCTTTCGACAAAGAGATCGCCAAGGCCGCAGCGCTTGGGGATGTACACCATGATCCTGTTGTGGCGAAAGCGGCCCAGATCCTTCGCAAGCGCGTCTGGGACAAGGTGCTCGACCGGCATGTGGAGAATGGGAACTGGAACCGCGAGGATATGGTCCCGCGCAATGCCCACTCCTACTTCCCATTGGTCAATGATGCTGAAGCCATCCGTGCCCGGAAAGAGGAGTATATCGACTACTACACGAACGGCTTCAAACGTCAGCTTGATGAGGAGTTCGCGGCTGCTTCGCGTGCCCGAGACGCCAGGCAGTCGGACATCGAGGATGCACGGATTGCCTTGAAAGGCGTTCGTGTGAGGGTTCCCGATGGCTTTGGTCCGAATGGAAAGCCGCGGTTCAAAACGGAGGTCCGGGCCAAGGGCAAGATCGGGGAACTCCTGGACACGATCAAAGCCGAGCACGAGGAGAACATTCGTGCGATCCGGACCAGCAAGGACCAGGAGCGTGCCCAGCTCGAAGCTGAGGTAAAGGCTGAGCGCGCCATACTCAGGGCCGAACTCGAAGAGGAGCTGGACCGGCTGAAGGCCGAGCGAGACGCGGAGCTGGAAAAGCTACGCGAGACCTTCGAGGAAATGACGCGCGGCTCCGTCGTTGGAACCGACGCCGAGGGCAAGCCTGTTCGTGCCGGCGCCGAGTTGAATAGGGACCAGCTCAAGAGAGCGCGGGCCGAACTGATGGCCGCACAGTCCAAGGTGGCACTCCAGCACGAGAGAGCCGTTCGCGCCGCAGAGAGGAAGCACGCTCCCAAGCTCCGGGCTTTCACAAAGAAGGCCGAGAAGGATCGAAAGGCGATCACGGACAAGTACGCCCGCTTCGAGGCTGAAGCCCGTGCCGCCCGCGACGAGGCCATACAGGAAGCTCAGGCTCAGATCGACGCCGCTCTTGCTGCCGTGCGCGCCGAAAACGCCGGCCCTGATCCGCGAGTGCTCCGGTTCCGGACGGATGAGGACCGCTGGCGCGAGGCCGCGCGTCTTGCAGAGAACCGCTATCAGAAGGTCACGGGCAACCGGCGCTTCATGCTGGAGCACGAGGTTGATATCGGCGTCTCGGGTTACATGAAATTCCGCGCCGATCCGACGTGGCACGCGACTACCATGGACAAAGGTTTCGTCAAGACCAATGCCACGGATATCGCGCACCACTACGTTCGCAAGGCCGGGACGGATGCGGCGTTCGGCTCCGTGTTCAAAAAGACGGTTCGCGAGACTGACCAGGATGGCAAGCCGCTGAAGGATGAGAACGGCAATTACATCGAGAAGACGATAGGCGATTTCGACCTTTCCGAGGCGAAGAAACGCGTCAAGGAAGAGTACGAGTTCTTGATCCAGTCCGCTGAACCGACCCCGGCCGCGGTGAGGAAGGCGAACAAGATCAAAGATCCGGCGAAGCGCGAGGAGCTTCTGAAGCAAGCGCGGGCCGATGCCGAAAAGCTGCTCGTCAGAAAACGTGACAGGGCGCTCGCGAATATCGAGGCTTTGCGCCGGGCCGCCTACGGCATGGATGTCGAATGGTCAGGCTCGAACAGCTTCTCGAAGTCCGTTGAGTACGTGAACACGTTCAACTACGTGCGGTTGATGGGTGGCACAGTTCTTTCGTCGCTGGCCGATCCTATCAACATCGCGATCGCTAATGGCTTCGGGAATGCGATCGGCTACGGCATTCGTCCGCTGCTCAGGGACTTCCAGGCAGCTTACAAGAACGCCAACGGAGACCTTCGCAGGTTGTCGCGCCTCGCCAACGCCGTGACGGAGCACGAGTTCAACTCGACAGTCGCGGCCATGGCGGATCTCGGGAACCCGTTCGCCAAGGACAGCCCAGGCCAGAACTTCATCCGGAACGTGTCGAAGATCTTCTCGAAGACGGCCGGCATCACGTTCTGGAACTCCTTCTGGCGTCAGGTTGCGTACAACACCACTCAGGCACGTCTCATTGACGACAGCCTGAAGGGATGGGACCAGCTCTCGAAGGCAGAGAGGGCGTGGCTGGCTAATCTACAGATCGACAAGCCGATGCTGAGCAAGATCCGCACGGCTTACGAGAACCAGCCCGGCACGAAGACGAGCGCCGGCATTCCCATCGGCCGCTTTGACGAGTGGACGGACAAGGACGCAGCAGGAGCCTTCAGGGCAGCGCTCGGAGCCGAGAGCCGGAACAACGTCATCATGCCGAGCTTCAGCGACTTGCCTGTGCTGGCGCACTCCCCGATGGGCCGGGTGCTCCTCCAGTTCCGGCGCCACATGATTGCGAACCAGGCACGGCTCATTGGCCGGAACATGCAGCTCGCCCGGCTCGATGACGAGGGCAAGGCGGCTGCGGTGTACACCGGACTCTTCGGGCTCGCCATGATGGGTGCTGTGATCGACGCGACGAAGCACGCCATGGCCACAGCGACCATTACCGGTGCGTCCATCGACCGTCACAGAAGCTCCTTCGAGCGCATCATTGACCAGTGGGAGAAGACCCCTGGCACGGCGCTCTACAACGCGCTCGACCGCTCCGGCGTGTTCGGCGTGGTGTTCGAGGGTTCCAACATCCTCGACAAGATCGGCCTGCCATCCATCCGAGGCACGATGTCTCTCGTTGCCCAGGACGACCGTGGTGGCCGGCGAGAGGCGGCGCGTTTTCAGAACCGCTCCGTCCTCGAAGCGGTCGGCGGCCCGACAGTGGGCTTGATCGAAGATGCTGCGAAGCTTGGTGGCCTTGCCTCTCAGGGCATTGGCTCCGTCATCGGGCTCACTGAAGCTCCGACCCTCAACCGGGCAGACTACAAGAAGGCCACGCGGTTCATCCCGTGGGGCAACGTGCCCGGTATCCAGCAGATCCTGAACGAAGGCCAGCGTCAGGTCGGCAACATTTATGACTGGCCAGATCCCAAGTAAGGACCATCAGCATAGATGACTGTATCAGTGACCGCTCGCCGCGAAAGTGCGGAGGGCGATGGCACGACCACTGTTTTCTCTGTCCCGTTCCCATTCTATGAGATCGACGTTTATCTCGACGGGCTGATTGTTGACCCGAGCGAGTACACGATCACCCAGAACCAGCCCGGCAACACCGGCAGTATCACGTTCAACACGCCGCCTGCTTCCGGCTCGACAATCACCATCGTGAGCGAGACCGAGAAGAAGCAGGAGGTCTCTTATGATCCTGACACGGGCCTGCATCCTCTGGAGAAGCAGCTTGATCGGGCCATGCTCGCGATCCAGGATCTCAGCGACCGGCTGGCGCGCACGGTCAGGGTTCCCGTTCCGGCTCCGGAGCAGGCGCCCGTGGACATGGCGGCTAAACCCAACAGTATCTTCCACACTGACGGGCAGGGACAGGTTTCGCTCAGCCCACTCGATACTGTTGCCGGAGACTACCTGGCGTCCGCCCAGGCTGCCCGAGACCAAGCTGCTGCGAGCGCCGCGGCTGCCGCTGATAGCGAACAGAACGCGGCTGAGAGTGCACAAGATGCTGCTGATGCGGCTGCGGCTGCTCAGGACGCCATGTCGTCAATGCTGCTTCCGCAGTTCGCGAACTTGGCTGCCGCCCAAGCCTATGATCCCGACGTAGCGCCGGATTACATTCAGTTGGCGGGATACTACTCGGCCGGCGATGGTGGCGCGGCTCTTTACAGGCGGGCTTCTTCCGAGCCGAGCCATCCTGGCAAGTTCCAGTCGGCTGATGGGACGTGGTGGGAGCTGGCGGAAAACGTTGTCAACCCGAGGATCTTCGGGGTAAAGGGCGACGGCGCGACCGATGATGCGGTTGCATTCCAGAAAGCCGCTGCCGTTTATCAGGCCCTTAACGTAGACTTCTGGTGCCCACCCGGCGACTATAACCTTTCGTCTAAGGTCTCTTTCCTCCCTCCGACCAACTCCGGAGCAGGGTCGCTGCCTCCTCCAACGGTACGCTTCTCTCAGAGAGCCGTGCTCAAGGCGATAGCCCCAATTACCGGCGGGCTTGTCGAGTTCGGCGCTCCGAACTGGCCCGGCATCATCCAACGGGGTCATATCGAGGGTGGTCTGTTCGACGCGAACAACTTGGCCGATCACGGCTTGCATATCATGTTCGCGAACAACTGCCTCGTGTTCAACTGCCACGCCCGCAACTACAAGAAGTATGGGTTCAATGCCGGAACCTTAAGTGCTCCCCAGCGCAGCTACGAAGTCCTGTTCGACCAGTGCAAGACCACACGCATTGGTGACGCCAAGCCAATCCTGAACATCACCAACACGAACCCCGCCGTAGTCACGGTGTTGGGCGGGGCGTTCCCGAATGGTGAGAAGGTCAACATCCAGGGCGTCGTCGGGATGACGGAGGTTAACAACAAAATCTTCGTCGTTGCCAACGCTCAGGGGGATACCTTTGAACTCGAAGGCGTGGACGCTACGGGGTACTCTGCCTATGAGTCCGGAGGATCAGCCTTCAGTGGACACGCTCCGGAGGGCAGTGTTGGCATCTACTTCGAGTATTGCGGTGATAGCCACGCCTCCAACTGTGTAATTATTGGAAACGAGATCGGGTTCTCGGGAGCCGCACCCGGCATCTTCGGCGGCAAGTGGAACAACAACCACGTCTGGAATTGGGAGTTCAACGGCCGAATGCGCTACGGCTTCGACATGGGCGGCTCAAACCAGCTCGTCGGATGTCAGGTAGACGCGCACGCCGACTACGCCTACCGGTTCACATCCAATATGAACTCTCTCATCGGATGCAACGTGGTCTGGGAGCCCGCCAGCCGGGATAACCAGGACTACCCGGTTCTCATCGAGAGTGGCGGCGGGGTCGTGACAATCGGTTGTAGCTGGAAAGCGCATTCACCTACGGCGCGCCTTGCTGGGATTGCTACGGGGGATCTGAGCCAGTTCGCCAGCCTCTATGACCGCGTTCAGAACATGGTGCAGAAGCCGCGAGACCACTTCAGGCGCAATAATGTTGACGAGGAAGTGATCCACCTGTTTGAGAACTCGCATAGCGGCGAAAACGCGAACTTCCAGCACCAGCTTAAGTCGAACGCCGGAATTCTTTTCCAGATCGTAAGAAGCTTGGCCGGCGGAGGCACGGCTGTACTTGACTGGACGGGACCGAACGCGTTCTCAATCAGCGCCGGCAACAACGGTGCACCTATAGCGCTGAGAACGTCCTACACTGACCGCTTGCGTATCGACAAAGACGGCAACGTGGTTGTCGGAAACGGGGCGCTCGCGACGGACGCCAACAACGGCTTCCTGTACATACCGACGTGTGCCGGAGCGCCAACAGGCAACCCGCCTGCCTACTCTGGCCGCCTGCCTCTCGTCTACGACGCCACGAACAACCGGCTCTACATACGTGCCTCCGGTGGGACGTGGCGTTCTGTCGCAATGACCTAAACTCCTCTTCGGCCCGGCTGCCTTCCCGGCGGCTGGGCCTTTTTCGTCTCAAGCAGGCTTCTTGAGGATCAGGTAGAGCCACGAGCGCGCGAACGCCTTGTGCGCTTTGATCTCCCACTTCTTGAAGATCCTAAGCAGCAGCTTGTCGTCCGGGAACACCGGAGCGAGCGGCCGAACGGCATCTTCCCACCCGTCGGCAACGATCCAGTTGTGAACCTCATTGCCAAGCGCAAGCTCGAAGTCATGGAAGGACACGCCGTTGCCCCATCGCGTAAGGCGCTCGTCTGTGTGGAAGGGGTTGTTGGCCTTCACCGTGCCTATGTCATAGACGAAGTGCTGACGCGGGGAGCGGTCAAAATAGCGCTCGCGGACGGCCGGCGGGAGCCACTGATAGAAGGGCATCCAGCTCGAGTGGTAGTCGTAGACAGACAGCCGGTTCGGCGTCTCGGCCACCACAATGATGCCGCCCGGCCTGAGTGTCCGGTAGGCGGTGCGCAGCGTGGTCTCCAGCTCGTCATAGGTCATGTGTTCGAGCACGGCGATGAAAAGGATGGCATCTGCCTTCCTGCCGTCCTGAACGAACCGGGCCTGCGGACTGAATAGCTGCTCCTCGAAGTGGACGTTGCCGACGTTCCAGAACCTCATCCGCTCTTTGGCGGCACGGGTGGACTTCTCGTCAATCTCGTAGCAGTGGATCTCCTTGACGTATGGAGCAAACGCCAGGGTGGAGCTTCCGGTGCCACTGCCGACCTCAAGCACGGTCGCGGACTTAAGGTCGCACACCGCCTGAACCCAGGGCACGAGACAGTCGCGGAAGCGGGTTGTGCGCCTAAAGACATGCTCGTTAACGTCGTGCTGGAACGCCTCCGACTTCAGGTACTCCTCCTCGAAGCCGGTGAAGTAATGCTCCTTTAGGAAAGCACTGTAGGTCTCGATGTAGCTGGTCGATTGCAGATCGAAGTGAATGGTCATCACGCGCCTCGCGTACCCTTGGAAGGCCAATCACGAGGCTAGGCCACCAACTTGACCCGAGGCTTTCCTGTTGACCCTACGTAAGGGTCTTGATACGTAAGGGTCGTAGGTTCGCTGAACCTGATTGAACCTGGAACAAGGGTTCAAAGGGTGAACAAGCGCGAACTAGGATTTGCAAATTCCCTCGCAAGTCCTTGATTTCATTGGAGCGCGGGCGTAGCTCAGGGGTAGAGCATCACGTTGCCAACGTGAGGGTCGTGAGTTCGAATCTCATCGCCCGCTCCATCTCCCTCTCACGTAAAGCTCACTAATCCATTCAACGCTCGGGCGTTGATCGTGTCCTATCTGCGCACGGGCGCCGCTTCGGCATCGTCCGAGGTGCCTGGCTGAGGGACGCGGGGCTGTGCATTCCGGGCAGCCAGGCGCGCCAGGACCTCTTCGGCAAAGGCCCTGATCGTCTGCCCTGCCTCGCCCGGATACTTCGCCTGGTAGGACCGCTCGAGCGTCGAGAACCGAGCGGCGTTCTGCAACGCGTTCACCCGCGGGATCACCTGGGTGAAACACTGGTTGTCGGGGTTCTCCTGCAGCCAGCGGTGATATTCGTCGTCCACCAGCGATGACCGGTCCTTCATGTTGATCAGCACGCCTAGGTTCTCGGCAAACCCCATCTCCGGGTTGAGCGCCTTGAAGCGGCGGAAGACCTCGAGCCCGCAGGACGAGACGTAATCGGGCTTGGTGGGGGAGATGTGGAAATCGGCCTCGCGTAGCCAGGATTCGGTCAGAACCGAAAGACCAGGAGGGCAGTCGACGAGCACGATGTCGAACACCGGCCGGACCTCGTTGAGCAGCTTGCGGATGCTCGACCTCAGCCGGGCGTGAAGGCTCTCGCGGGAGACCTCGCGCTCGAACAGCGTCAGTTGCATGTCGCTCGGTAACAGGAACACCGAGCGCGCATCATCGACATCCGAAACACCGCGCACCACGAATTGAGGCCACTCGACCGGCGCGTTGTTCAGCACCGCAGTGACGAGATAGTCGACCAGCGTCAGCCCCGCTTCCTGGAGCTGGTGCAGGCTGGCCGGCGTCATGAGCATGGAGCTGACGCTGGCCTGCGCATCCGAGTCGATCACGAGAACATTCTTGCCGTGGTAAGCGGCCAGGGTTTCGGCGAGTGCCAGCACCAGCGTAGATTTGCCGACACCCCCCTTCGTGTTCATGACGGCAATTGTGTTTCTCATCTCACCCACGACGGCCCGCAACAAACGAGGCTCGAACAGCTGGCGGGGCTGGCTTCAGGCGTCCAGCATGATACTCGACCCAGTGATGCCACGTGGCTGTGGCATTAGGAAGAGGCCCTGGTACGCCTCTTGGAACGGCCGGAACGACGACGATCGGCCGGCTGGGCCGGCTCCCGCGCAGCCATATGGTATTCCCTGTTGGGCCGCATGTCTGTGGCGGAAGCGATGCGATTGGACATGTTGTAGAACCCCGTTATGGCAGCAATGTCCCAGATGTCACGATCGCTGAACCCGGCCTGACGCAAAGCCTTCCGATCTGCTTCCTCGATCTTGTCCGGATGCTCGGTGAGCTTTACGGCAAAATCGAGCATCGCCTTCTGGCGCTTGTCGAGGCGGGCGGCGCGATAGTTCTGTGCAATCAGCTCGCCCAGCTCCGGATTTCCGGACCGCTGGCGCACCGCCGCTCCATGCGCCGTCAGGCAGTAGTGGCAGTGATTGACCGAGCTCACCGCGACCGCGATCATTTCGCGTTCGAGTTTGCTGAGACCGCTGTCACCCAGCATCAGGTCATCGACCATGTCGATGAAGGCCTGCAGCTTCTTGTTGTCGAATGCGTAGGCACGCAGCACGTTAGGCACGAAGCCGAGCTTCTCCTTGCACTTCGCGAAGTACACGGCGATTTCCGGCGTCGGCTCGGCATCCGGCCCGAGGTCGAGCGCGGTAACCGGTTCATCCGTTCGTTGCTGCATGGATCTCATCCTCCTCGCCGACGTACGGCGCTCCAGGTCTTGATTGCAAAGCTCCCTGGAGTTCGCCGTCAGGCTCCAAAATTTCGCGATCATTGCACGAGAGGGTAGCGCTGGAGCGCTGTCCTGTCATTCGGCACAAGCCAGCCACTATATTATGTTCTAGCCGCCCCAGACTGGAGGATCCGGCCTGCAACGTTGATGATCGGAGCTCTCATTCCATGGCACTTCACGCGCCACAAACCGCTGGCGACCTCCTGAGCAGCATCGAGCTGCACCTCGACGCTTCCGCCGAGCTCAAAACCTACTGCGGCCTGCTCTTCGGGGAGCATTCCGACGACCTCGAGCGGTACGCCCCGGAGTCGCTGGCAGCTATCGCGCGGTCGAACTTCTCCTTTGCACGGGAGAAGCCGGGCGGGAGGCACGCCATCCGGTGGCAATCGGTTCGCCTGGAGACGATCACCGGCACGCACCCGTTCACGCTCGTCGAGATCGTGAACGACGACATGCCGTTCCTCGTCGACAGCGTCCTCAACGAGCTGCAGGCGCGAGGGCTCTCGGCACTGCTCGTCCTGCATCCGATCCTCAAAGTGCAGCGCTCCGACGAAGGAGAGCTGGAACGCGTCCTCGGGCCGGGCGATCGCAACTGGGGCGATGGCACGCAGGAAAGCTGGATGACGCTCCTGCTCGACGCGATGACGGCCGATATGGCGAGCGGCCTCACCGAAGCGCTGTCCGCCGTGCTGGACGACGTCCGTGTCGCGGTGACAGACTGGCACTCGATGACGGCCCGCTTAGAGCGGGCCATCCAGGCCCTCCAGTCGTCACCTCCATCTGTCGCGCCAGGGCTGCTCGCCGAATCGCTCGCCTTCTGCCACTGGCTGCTCGACGGTCAATTCACGTTTCTTGGCCTCCGTGAGTACAAGCTCGTCGGCAAAGAGGAGACCAGCGAGCTCGTTGCGGTCCCGAAATCCGGGCTTGGGATTTTGAGGGAGCCGAACCTACACGTCCTCAGCGGCCGTGGTGACCCGCTCGGGATGACGCAGGAGGCGCGCCGGCAATTCTTCAAGCCCCATCCGCTCATCATCACGAAGTCCAACATCGTATCGCGCGTCCACAGGCGCGTGTTCATGGATTACGTTGGCCTCAAGACCTACAATCCGGATGGCTCCTTGGCCGGTGAGTTGCGGCTCGTCGGGCTCTTCACGTCCCACGCCTACACACAGCCGCCGCAGCAGATCCCTTTTCTCAGGCACAAGGTCGAAACCGTCATGGCGCGCTCGGGCTTTCCGGCGGGCAGCCACGACGCCAAGGCCCTCGCCAATGTGCTCGCCACTTTCCCGCGCGACGAGCTGTTTCAGATCGACGAGCAGCAGCTGCTCGACTGGGCGCGGGACATCGTCGATCTCGACCTGCGGCCGCGCGTACGCGTGTTCGCACGCTTCGAGCGCTTCGATCGCTTCGTCTCCGCCCTCGTGTTCGTGCCGCGCGACCGCTTCTCCACGAGCGTCCGGGAGCGGATCGCTGCCATCCTGTCCGAAGCCTACGAGGGGCACCTGCAGGCGTTCACGCCCTTTTTCACCGAAGGCCCACTCGTTCGCGTCCATTTCATCATCGAGCGGCGGGAAGGCCCACGCCCGAAGGTCTCGGAGCACGACCTCGAGGCACGCATCACGGAGGCGACGCGCACCTGGGACGATCAGCTTTCCGAAGCGCTCCACTCCGGCGGTGAAGCGCTGGCAGCCCTCGCCCCGAAATACCAGCATGCTTTCCCGGCCGGCTACACGGAGATGTTCAGCGTCACGCGGGCCATCGACGACATCGCCCGCATCGAGCGCCTGGGTCCCGATCGGCCGCTGGCGATCGACTTCCATGCGGAGGGGCGGACGGGCGGGCGCAAGATACGGGCAGCCATATACCGCTTCGATCGGCCTATTCCGCTATCGGAGCGCGTGCCCGTCCTGGAGAACCTTGGGTTCTTCGTCATCGACGAGCGCAGCTACCGCGTAATACCGCATTTCGACGGCACGGCCCGCGAAGTCATCCTGCACGACATGGTGCTCGAAACGGCTGATGGTTCAGCTCTCGACCTGTCGAGCTGCGACCGTCGAATGGAAGACTGCTTCATCGCCGTCTGCCGCGGGGAAGCGGAAAACGATGGCTTCAACCGGCTCGTAATCACTGCCGGGGCGGACTGGCGCGAGGTGGCCGCACTCAGGGCGTACGCCACGTACCTGCGGCAGATTGGGGCGCCGTTCGGGTTCCGCTACATCGCCGATACGCTGAACCGGCACGCCGGCATGGCGCGCGACTTCATCGAGCTGTTCCATACGCGCTTCGATCCGGACCGGGAGCTCACGTTCAGCGAGCGAGCCGAGGCCGAGGAGCTGATCCGAGAGCGCATCGAGAACGCACTGGCTCTCGTGGCGAGCCTGGATGAGGACCGCATCCTGCGCTACTACGCAAACCTCATCAAGGCGACCGTACGCACCAATTTCTTCCAGCGCGACAGCAACGGACGCCGGCCCGCCACGATCGCCTACAAGCTGGCCTCTTCATTGATCGAAGGGCTCCCTGAGCCGAAGCCTTATCGGGAGATCTGGGTCTACAGTCCCAGGGTCGAAGGGGTTCATCTGCGCTTCGCGCCGATCGCGCGCGGCGGCATCCGCTGGTCCGACCGGGCACAGGATTTCCGGACGGAGGTGCTGGGGCTCGCCAAGGCCCAGCAAGTGAAGAACACGGTCATCGTTCCGCAAGGCGCCAAAGGCGGCTTCGTGCCGAAGCTGCTTCCGCGGACGGGATCGCGCGAGGAAATCCAGAAGGAAGGCATCGCCGCCTATCGCGCGTTCGTATCGAGCTTGCTCGACATCACCGACAACATCGTTGCCGGTAAGATCGTGCCTCCGGACCGCGTCGTGCGCCACGACGGCGACGACCCATATTTGGTCGTCGCCGCCGACAAGGGGACGGCCAGCTTTTCGGATATCGCGAACGAAATTTCACTGGATCATGATTTCTGGCTTGGCGATGCCTTCGCCTCGGGCGGCTCTTCAGGCTACGACCACAAGCGCATGGCGATCACCGCCCGAGGTGCGTGGGAGTGCGTCAAGCGGCACTTCCGCGAAATGGACATCGACATCGAGACGCAGCCAATCCGCGTGGTCGGCGTGGGCGACATGTCCGGCGATGTGTTCGGGAACGGCATGCTGCTGTCACGAGCCATCAAGCTCGTCGCTGCGTTCGACCATCGCGATATTTTCATCGATCCCGATCCGGACCCGGAAATCAGCTACGCCGAGCGCAAGCGTCTGTTCGACCTGCCGCGATCGAGCTGGCAGGACTACGACAAGTCGTTGATCTCGCGCGGCGGCGGCGTGTTCTCGCGCTCCGCCAAGTCGATCCCGCTGTCGCCGGAAATGCGCGAGCTGCTCGGCGTCGATGCGGAGGCGATGACACCCACCGCCCTGATGAATGCCATCCTGAAGTGCGAAACGGATCTGCTCTGGTTCGGTGGGATCGGGACGTTCGTGCGCGCCTCGTCCGAGACGCCGGAGCAGGTGGGCGATCGCGCAAACGACGCGATCCGTGTCACCGGGCAGGAGGTGCGGGCAAAGGTCATCGGCGAAGGTGCCAATCTCGGCGTCACCCAGCTCGGCCGAACCGAGTTCGCGCGCAAGGGCGGCCGGATCAACACGGACTTCATCGACAATTCGGCGGGCGTCAACTCCTCCGATCTCGAGGTCAACATCAAGATCGCACTCGGGCCGGCCGTGGCGTCCGGCCGGCTCGATCCGGAAGACCGCCGCGAGCTGCTGGCCTCCATGACCGAGGACGTGGCCGCCGCATGCCTCGTCAATAATTATCAGCAGTCGCTGGCGCTGAGCTTGGCTGAACGCAGCGCGGCGCGGGACATCACCTATCTCTCCCGGCTGATGCGGGCGCTCGAAAAACGCGGCCTGCTCGACCGCAAGCTGCATGGGCTGCCGAGCCGGCAGGAGATGGCGCAGCGGGAGGCCACGGGGTCGGGCCTCACACGGCCGGAGCTCGCTGTGCTGTTGAGCTTCGCCAAGATCGCGCTGTCCGAGGACCTGATCCACAGCTCGGTGCCGGACGATCCGGTCTGCGAACCGCTGCTGACGAACTACTTCCCGGAGGCGCTGCGGCACAGCTTCCTCGAGGACATCAAGGCCCACCGCCTCCGCCGCGAGATCATCGTCACCGGTCTTACCAATTCCATGCTCAATCGGGGCGGACCGGCCATGGCCGTGCGGCTTGCCGACGAAAGCGGACGCGGGCCCGACGATGTGGCGGCGGCCTTCCTTGCGGTCAGTGCCATCTTTCAACTGCCCGACCTGTGGCGCGCAGTCGATCAGCTCGACGGCAAGATGCCGGGGCAGGCGCAGCTCGGGCTCTACGCGCGGATCCAGGACTTCCTGCTGGAGCAGTCCGCGAACATGCTCCGCATCGGCATGGGCGAAGGGCTTGCACCCACGATTGCAACGCATCGCGCCGGCGTCGAGGAGCTTGCCGCCGCGTTCGAGGATTGCCTCACGCCGCATCAGCATGAGCATCTCGCTACTTTGCGCGAAGCATTGCAGCAGGCCGGGGCAACGCCCGAGGTCGCCGCGCGCATCGCTGCGCTCGACATCCTGTCCCATGCGATGATCATAACGCAGCTCGCCCATGCGACCGACCGGACCATCGCCGAAGCGGCGCGGATAGCCTTTGCCGCCAGCAGCTATTTCCGCCTCGATGACCTGAAGGAGCTCGCAGCCAGCCTGCAGCTCCGGGATTACTACGACCGTCTGGCGATAAACGGCGCCGTCCACACACTGGACGCGGCGCGCCGAGCCTTGTCCCGCGAGATCCTGAGCGCCTCGAAGAAGGGCGCTGCCGATTTCGCGGCTTGGGAGAGCGAGAACGGCGGGAGGCTGGCGCGCGCGAAAGCAGCCCTTGACGAAATGGCGACGACGGGCGACGTCACGGTTTCCCGTCTGACAGTCGCCGCATCGCAGGTGCGAGAACTGACGTCCGGGTGAGGACAAAAAGCGCCGCAAGGGGGGGAGACGACGCCTTTGACAGCTTCACAGCCGGACGAGGCCGCTTTCCCGGCAGGCCCGAAGGGGGCCGCGCCCGTGCGTTCGTTGGTCGGATGGGTGCTCGTCGATTGGGCGCTGCAGGCCCTCACCGGGTCGGGCGCTCGGCGATCATGAACCATTCAGGGCCGGAAACGGGATCGTGCCAGACTCGCCGCCAGCGGAACCCGGCCTTTTCATACGCGCGGACGGCCGCTTCATTCTCGATCGACGCAAAGACACAGACGGCAATCGCCAGCGTCGTCTCGAATACCTCTTGCTTAAGGAGCTCCAGCGCCGCCACGCCAACGCCCTTGCCGCGATGAGCCTCGGCGGCGATGAAGATGTCGAGATCCCACGTGCCGGGGCTCAGGTCGTCGGGCAACGACTCGCCCCAAAGGGTCGCGTCGACCGCATGTGCGTAACCGACCGGCTCCCCTTCTACCTCGATCATGCGGCAGATGGCATGCGCGCTGTCGAGCGCCATCAGCACCTCGGCCTCGGTACTTGCCTGCGGACCCCACCAGCGCTGGATATCCGGCCGGGCGAGCCAGCTGCGGATGAGGGGCCAGTCGCCATGCGTGGCGGGTCGCAGCGCCACACCAGCATTGGCCCCCTCCCCGCGCATGAGATCAGTGCCGGAAGTGGCGGATGCCCGTGAAGACCATGGCGAGTCCGCGCTCGTCGGCCGCCTTGATCACCTCGTCGTCGCGCACGGAGCCGCCCGGCTGGATGACCGCGGTAGCCCCGGCCTCGGCGGCCGCGATGAGACCATCGGCAAACGGGAAGAAGGCATCGGAGGCCACCACGGAGCCTTTCGCAAGCGACTCGGCAAGTCCAGCGGCGCGCGATGCTTCCTCTGCCTTCAACGCCGCGATGCGCGCCGAGTCCACCCGACTCATCTGGCCTGCGCCAATTCCTACGGTCGCGCAGTTCTTCGCGTAGACGATCGTGTTCGACTTGACGTGCTTGGCCACCCGGAAAGCGAACTTGAGGTCGGCAAGCTCCTGCTCTGTCGGCTGTCGTTTCGTCACGACCTTCAGCTCCATGTCGTCGACGCTCGCCGCATCACGCGACTGAACCAAGAAGCCACCCGCGACTGAACGGAACGCCACCCCCGGCGCGCGGGGGTCCGGCAAGGCGCCGGTCGTCAACAGACGCAGGTTCTTCTTGGCGGAGAACAGTGCCTTCGCCTCAGGCGTCACATCCGGCGCGATGACCACTTCGGTGAAGATGCGCGTGATCTCCTCCGCCGCCTCCGCATCGATCGGCCGGTTCAGGGCGATGATACCGCCGAATGCGCTCACGGGATCACAGCGGAGGGCCGCGAGATAGGCCTCCTTGAGCGTTGCCGCGCAGGCCACGCCACACGGGTTGGCATGCTTGATGATGGCGACGGCTGCCGTTTCCGCAGGGTCGAACTCGGCCACCAGCTCGAAGGCGGCATCGGTGTCGTTCAGGTTGTTGTAGGACAGCTCCTTGCCCTGATGCTGCGTGGCGGTCGCCACGCCGGGGCGATGATCGGGCCCGCGGTAGAATGCGGCCCGCTGGTGCGGGTTCTCGCCGTAGCGGAGCGGCTGGGCCAGCTTGCCTGCGAATGCGCGCCAAGCTGGCGCCGTGTCGCCCAGCTCACGGGCGAACCAGCCGCTGATCGCCGCATCGTAAGCCGCCGTGCGCGCGAATGCCTTGGCTGCCAACGATTTGCGCAGCTCCAGGCTGGTGGCGCCACCAAGATTGCGCATCGTTTCGATGATGCGGGGATAATCCTCGGGATCGACCAGCACGGCCACGCTGGCGTGGTTCTTGGCGGCTGCCCGAATCATCGCCGGCCCGCCGATGTCGATATTCTCGACGCATTCCTCCGAGCTCGCGCCACGCGCAACCGTCTCCTCGAACGGGTACAGGTTCACCACCAGCAGGTCGATCGGCGCGATGCCATGCTCTTCGGCGGCCCGGTCGTGGTCTGGCCGCCCGCGGATGGCCAGCAGGCCCCCATGCACCTTGGGGTGCAACGTCTTGAGGCGTCCGTCCATCATCTCGGGGAAGCCGGTGTGCTCCGAGACATCCTTCACCGGGAGGCCTGCCCGCTTCAGCGCGGCAGCCGTGCCGCCGGTGGAGATCAGCTCCACGCCGCTTTCGTGGAGATGCCGGGCAAGCTCCTCGAGCCCGGTCTTGTCGGAGACGGACAACAACGCGCGGCGGATTACGGGATCGCTCATGTCAATCGGTCCTGAAGGGCTGGGCCTGCGCCCTGACGAGAAAATGCCGCCGGCCGCCTACCACAAAACGCGGCTGCCCTCAAAATGGCCGATCGCCCCTAGGACAGCCGGGTCAGCCGCGCCGCTCGACTTCCCACCGCACCTCGCTCTCGCCGTAGCACGCGCCACGCAGCACGATCTGCAGCGCGCGGCGCGGACCGGAGAGATCAGCACAGTGGAAGCTGTCCTCGATCGAGACATGCGCGCCCTTGGCCGTGAAGGCCCACCGTTCCCCGTTGGGCAACACGATCTCGACTGGACCTCCGCGTGAGGCGCCATTGCACCCGACCTCCGGATGGAGGTGGAAGTGGATGGCAAACGGCAGATCGGTCTTCAACCGCAAGCTCCCGCGGAGGGGCCCGAGCGAATCAGTTCCCGTCAATTTGTTGCCGTCCGGATCGAGCACCAGGCTGCGCCGGTGGATCAGCCCGAATTGTCGGTGATACCCGTCATGCCGTGCCGTGAGCGAAATTCCGCCATCGGCCAAATGCCTGACGCGCGCGCTGACCCGGCTGGGAAACCGGATCGGTGCCGAGCCGACGAGGGTTTCGAGGAGGTCATGCAGAACCAGTCTCGACGACGACTTGCCGCCGAGGCAGAGCGTGTTGTGGCCCGCCGTGGCGCGCGAGGCGGCACGCCAGTCCTGGTCTGCCGCGCCGGGCGCGCCGCAGTTGACGAAGACCGGACATTTCCCCGCGCTCATCTCGAACGACAGGCAGCCCGCGTGAGCCTGTCCCGCCAGCTCCAGCGGTGGCGGCGAGCCGACGTCCGCAATGACGACCACGTCTCCGCAAGCAAGCCGCGCGTAGCCCGACTGGGGTGCGTGCACCGGCAGGCTCGAGGGTGGATCACCGTAGGCGAGAACCGTGGCAACAAGATCCAGGTTGGGCGCGCCCATGCCATTGAAGCGGGCGAGTGAGCCATCGCCGAGGCGCATGAACCGCAGGTGCGGCATCATCCGCTCGATCGCGGTATCGAGGGCCGGCGGCACCGGGCGCTCGCGGACGGAGAAACACTGCCGCAGCGGCAGGAAGTCGAGGAGCAACTCCACCGGGACGCCGGGGTTGCGGCTGATGTGGCCGCCATCCGGCAGGATCTGTGTCTCGAGCTCCTCGGCGAACGCGTCCTGAATCTCACGCAGATGCTGGTCGTGCCCCGCGATGCAGAGGTCGCCAAACACTAGCGCCGTCAGGGAGAGCAGCCGCGGATAGCCCGCCGGTGCATCTCGCCACGTGGCGGAGAGACGGATCAGCTGATCGCCGAGGCTGTCTGCGATCCGGTCGTAGGTCGCCTGATCGACGCCGTCGAGCAGCAGGGATGCGCTGCAGATCCAGGAGATGAGCCTGCGGCCGATGACTGGCGGCTCCCAGGCAATGCCGCCGCGTGAGCCGTGCTTCCGAATCCACTCCGTGACGAGATCGATCGCCTGCTCCTGGGCCTCCTCCGTCTCGGCCGCCCGCAAATGCCTGAGCCAGCCGAACCCGTGCAGCTCGCGCGCCCACTCCAGGCTCGGCGGCTTGAGATCGAATGGCGAGCCGTCGCCGATGTAGGCGACAGCACCCCCCAGCCCGAACTGCCCGATGGCGATCTCGTCGGCGAAGCTCGGATCAGCGGTCCTGAGCTCCTGCGGCACGATCAGCAGCTCGTCGGCAACCGGCGCTCCGTACCGCCAGCGTAGGAGCCTGGAGCTCAGCAGACGCGCAAGCGCGGCCCGCCGGACCCGGTCCGTTGCCAAGCGAGCAAGACGTGTCTGTTCAGCGAGCGTGAGCGACACGAGTGTCTCCGGGCCGGCAACGGCCAGACATTTGCAACTAAGCTCTCGGGGCAGATCGAAGAGTGATCATGCCATCCGATAGCGCCGTTGCGAGAGGTGAACAAGCAGGCCGCGGAAAGGCTGTGCGCCGTCTGTGGGCGATCTGTGGATCGTCCTGCGGGCGTGCGCTCTGGCGCGGATCAGCCGAGCACGCTCAACAGCGCCGCGTCAGCCGCGCCGCATAGAAGCCGTCCATGCCGGACATCGCTTGGTCATCCAGGCGCAGATGGAACGGGAACGTCCGCAAGTCCCCATCGGGCGTGATCCATTCCTGAGCGATACCCGCCTCGCCCGGCTCGATCGGGACACGCTCGAAGGCCTCCCCGGTCCGAGCAAGGAACTGCGCGATCTGCTGCGGTCCCTCTTCTGGCTCCAGCGAGCAGGTGCAGTAGACGATGAGCCCGCCGGGTTTGACGAGCCTGGCAGCGTTCGCCAGCAGCCGCGCCTGCCCGGCGCATAGCCGGTCGATGTCGCTCTCCCGCTTCAGGTGCAGGATGTCCGGATGGCGGCGGATGGTTCCGGTCGAGAGGCACGGGGCATCGAGCAGAATGGCATCGAATGTCCTGCCAGGGTTCCATTCTGCAGCGTCGGCATGGACGACCTCTGCCTCGAGTCGCAGGCGTGCCAGGTTGGCCTTCAGGCGCTCGATCCGCCTTTCATCCACCTCCACGGCCGACACGTGTCCGCCCGCTGCCGCCAGTTCCGCAGTCTTGCCGCCGGGAGCCGCGCAGAGATCGGCGATCTGCTGGCCCTCGACGTTGCCAACGAGCTTTGCCGGCAATGCAGCAGCGGCATCCTGCACCCACCAGGCACCCTCGTCGAAACCGTCCAGATTCTCGATGCGGCCTTCGGCGCGCAGGCGGACGGAGCCCGTCGGGAGAAGGATTCCGCCCAGGCGCTTTGCCCACACCGCTGGTTCAGACTTCGCCGTGATGTCGAGAGGCGCCTCGCGCAACGAGGCCTCTCCGATGAGCCTTGCAGTTGCCTCTCCGTAAGCCGCGCTCCAGCGGTTTCGCAGCCAGTCCGGAACATTCAGCCGCACGGGGTCCTGAGCGGCAGCAATCTCCGCACCTCGCTCGGAAACGCGCCGCAGGACCGCGTTGGTCAGGCGATCGAAGCGACGTGCACGCGGATCGCGGCGGGCCTGCTCGACGGCCAGGCTGATCACAGCATGCGGAGCGCTACCCAGGAACACGAGCTGCGCCGCTGCCGCCAGAAGAATGGACGTCAGCCGTCCGCGGTCCCGCGGCAGCGGCCGCTCGATGAAGGTGCCAATGATATTCGTGAGCTGTCCGTGTCGCCGCAGGACGGTGGCAGCGATGAGCCGCGCCAGGCCGCGATCATTCCCGGCAAGCTCGCGGTACTCCTGACGAGCCATGCCATAGGCGAGCGCCTCGTCGAACGTCCGGCCTCTGTCGAGCACACCTGCAATCAGCTCGACTGCAAGCTCTCGCGCCAGTAGCCCGGGGGGACACTGGCGCGGTTCAGACGTCTGGCGTTCCTTCGTTCGACGCTGGCCGGCTGCCATGCCCGGTCAGCCCCAGGGGCCGCGGGCTGGGCCACTTGCTGACCTGAGGCTCGCCCCCCGCCCCATCTCAGCGGCCAACCTCTGCAGCTCGGCGATCCTGTTCTCCGTGTTGGGGTGGGTCGAGAACAGGTTGTCCATGCCTTGGCCTGAGAGCGGGTTGATGATGAACAGGTGCGCCGTCGTCGGTGCCTCCTCGGCGATAGGATTCATGATCCTGCGGGCATAATGGTCGATCTTCTGCAGCGCCGACGCCAGCCAAAGCGGCTCGCCGCAAATGTGGGCACCGATGCGATCGGCCTCGTACTCCCGCGACCGGCTGATCGCCATCTGCACCAGCATGGCTGCAAGCGGCGCGAGAATGATGGCCGCCAGCGCGCCGATGATGCCGAGCGGCCCGCCACCCTCGCCGTCGCGCCGGCCGCCGAACAGCATGCTGAACTGCATCATGTTGGCGAACATGGTGATCGCGCCCGCCACGGTGGCGGCCACCGTCATAATGAGCGTGTCGCGGTTCCTGATGTGCGCCAGCTCGTGTGCAATGACGCCAGCCACCTCCTCCCGATCCAGCATATTGAGTAGGCCGGTCGACGCGCACACAGCCGCCCGCGACGGACTGCGGCCCGTGGCGAAGGCGTTCGGCTGGTCGCTGTGCATGATGTAGACCCGAGGCATCGGCAGGCCGGCGCGGTCTGCGAGGTCGCGGACGAGGGCGTAGAACTCCGGCGCCGTCCGCTGGTCGACCTCCTCGGCCCCGTACATCCGAAGGACCATGCGGTCGGAGTTCCAGAGGCTGAAGAGGTTCATGCCGAGCGCGATGATGAACGCAATGACGAGGCCCGTCTTGCCGCCGACAAGGCCCCCGAGCGAAACCAGGATGGCCGTCATCAGCGCCAGCAGAACGCCTGTCTTGATATAATTGCTCGTCATCAACATCTCCCTGACGGACACGCCCGCCGGCCGCGCCCGTATGCCGGGCTCGGCGCGGCACAACTACATGGTATATAGGAAGGCGCTCGTTCAAGATCCGCACCACTGGCAGGACGCCATGACCGACCAGACCGAACCGACGCCCCCGAAGCGGCGGCTCACTCCGGCCGCCGAGCGCGCGCTCAAGGAAGCGGAGGAGCGCCGTCGCCAGGCCGGCTCTGACCAGCGCCCGCAGGAGATCGGTGGCCGCAAGGGTCCTGACCCCGTCCGGTACGGCGACTGGGAGAAGGGCGGCATCGCCTCGGATTTCTGAGCTGCAACCGGCCCGAGATGGAGCGCGGGGCGCCGCGTGATCTGCCTTGAACCGGCAAGCAATGGCCGCTATAGCAACGCGGCCGCGCGCACGCGGAATTCATGTCCTGCAAAGGGTTTTGATTGCAGGCCGAACGCGCGCCCTGGAGAGGTGGCTGAGTGGTTGAAAGCACCGCACTCGAAATTCGTTTGCAGCCATCCCACAAGGTTCCGACCTGTCCCATCACGTCACGTGTTTTCAAAGGGATAGGTCGCCACGTTCAACATCCAGTGCCATATTATCCCGACGCGTGCTGCCGAGTTCGGTAGCATATGGTAGTAGCGGCCCAGCTTACGCGTGGACGGCGGCCGTAGCGTGGGGCCGCATTGCCGGCTCTTGAGCAGCCCGACAGCGACGGTCATGGCCGGCGGGCTTCGACGGGGCAAGCGCCAACGGCCGTCCTGGGGTCTGAGAGCGGCGCGTTGAAGAGCGCGGCCGGTCCTGAGAACCGCCCGCGGCAGCAAAAAACCGCGTTGCCGAGCGCTGGGCGGCCGTGAGCCGCCGGGCAGCTGCAGTAAGCCGGCGGAGGCCAGCTTTGGCCGGTCGGACCTTGGAAGCGACCTTCGCCAATACCTTGGCGGATGTTCGCGATCGTGCGAGACGCAACAAAGCATTCCGACTTACCGCAAAGTCTTGCGCCAAGTAGAAAGGGGTTGGAAAAGTCAGGCAAAATCTTGGCAGAATTTTTCACACGTCCGCCAAGCTAGACTAAGGGCCACGCATTTCCGTCGACAAGTCGCCAGCCAACTACTTAACCCTGCAATTCTTCGAGTGATGTCAAAACGCGCGCAGGTGGTAAGTCCAGATATTCGTTGGGCGCGGCGAAGCGATTGATCCACACTGTTCTGAAACCCGCCCGCGTCGCACCAGCAATGTCCCAGCGATTCGAGGACTGGAACGAAATCGCGTCAGGTGGCAGCCGAAAAGCGCCGGTCACGATCCCATAGGTGGTGGAGTCAGTCTTGAAGCGCTTGACCTGATCAACCGAAAAAACCTCGTCCAGCACGGACTCCAGACCGGCGGAACGCACGGCGGCATCAAGCATGTCCGGCGAACCATTTGAAAGGATGGCCAGCCTTGCACCGGCTTTCTTGAGCGACTCGAGTACCGAAGGAACCTCCGGGTAGCAGTCCAGCTGCTGGTAAGCATGGAGCAAGTCCGCGCGTAGCGCCCGGTTCGCAGAAGGCACGCAATCGAAGGCGTAGTCCAGCGCTTGCTCCGTCAGTTGCCAGAAATCAGCGTACGCCCCCATGAGTGTCCGGACCCAGGAGTACTCCAGCTGCTTGGTGCGCCAGATCTCGGAAAGCTTCTGCGCATCCGGCCCGATGGCCTGAGCGTGCCTTCTTACCGCGGAATGGACGTCGAACAGCGTGCCATAAGCGTCGAAAACGTACGCGGCGTATTGCATGTAAGCTCCACTTCGGCGAGAGCGCAGATTGGCCGCATTGCTAAGCCAACCTGTCATTGCTCGGTGGTCAGACTATCGTTTGCCAACTGCCTTCCGCAAGCTCACTACCGCTCCGCGGCGTCTCGCACCGATAGTAGGCAGCCTGCGCTTGTATCTGGCGCGCCGCATTGACAGGCGCACGATCGCAGGCTGAGTCGCCGCGTCCTTAACGCGTCACTGATCGATCGCACTCCTGTAACTGAGCTTTTGAAATGGGTCCATTGAAATGCGTCAGCTGGCAGCAACGTACGCGAGACCGGATTTCGACGCCGGAGGGATCAGGAAGGCTGTACCGATGTGGCAACCTTCTCGAAGCTTGGTCTGGCCGCTAGCTATAGCCCACCTTTGCTGCCGGACGACCCGTCAGCCGAGTTCAGTCAGGATAACCGGCATCGCCTTCGTGTGGATCGGCGCCACCACGGCGTTGGACTCGCAGGTGAGAAAGCCAATATCTCGAAGTCTCGCTCACCGTCGCGCACCAGCTTGACGCCGCGCCAGGGCGTCCACAGGCCGGTAGCGGTAGGCATAAATCGTCTGACCCGATCCGGCCTGCGGCCACATTGCCGTTTTGGACATGCTAACCCTGCGCGATCGGCTCGGTCCGGATCACGGCGCCCTGCGCGCCGACGTGGTACCGAAGCTCAGGTGCACGAAGTGCGGCGGCCGGCAAGTCGGCATCATCTCGACTCCCGGAACGAAGGAGTACGGCGGCAATCCTTATCTGAAACGAAGGATGAGCGGTGCCACGATGGCGGCGCGGCTTAGACGCGGCGCTTGCGCCGGAAGGTTGTCACCTGAGCACCGGCCTGCCTACGGAGCTTCGAGGCTTGGCCCTCAAAGCTGCCCGGCGCCTTGGCTGTTCCGCGCAGAAATGCGATCGATTCCCTCAGTCGCGGCAACTCAGCCTCCAATCGCGCGTCCGTCAAGAGCAGTGCAACCTTCTACATTGGTACTGCGATGCGCGATTCCTACTCCGAATCTCAGAATTTTGAAGCGCTCCGGTGCTGCTCCGACATTTCGCATAAGCGCGCCAGCAGCATCGTTTCGGCCACCCATTTTTCTGGTACGCGGCTGGCCGTGGTGGCCCGCAACCGCCGCCCACAGTGAGTTGAATGTCGTTGCGCTCCAGCCCTCGGTCGCCGGCCTCAACAGCTCGCGGAGACCAAGCAGCTCGCGGACGGCATAGCCATCCTGATCATGCCGGCTCATTGGCGGAGATGGCCGCCAGTCACCAAGCTGCGGACCAGCCGTTTCGGCCCACAAATCCGGACATTTCGCCTGAAAGTCGCGCGAAAACTTGCCAACGTCGTGCAGAGCCACGGGACAGACGAGAAAGCGCTGCGCGTTTTCGTCAGACGTGCCGAGCAGCGCGGCCAAAGTGGCCGGCGCCGCGGGTTTAGATCGAGCAGCGCCTCGGCGACGGCGGCGACATCGAGGCTGTGATGAGCAACGGGGTGCCACGCCGGCTGGCCACTCGAGGCTCCACCAGCTTTGCCCCAGAAGCTGAGATAAGCCGCCACCTCTGAGGACCCTCCAAAAATGCGTCGACTTCTATTGTCCAACTCGCCATAGATCGAGTGCTGGTCTTCCGTACCCATCAAGCCACCATCCGAGGCCTCGGTCTCAATCGCCATGCCTCTTTGGCGGCCCCAGCGGTTCAATCGTCCTCTGCCGCTTGCAAACACCAGATCCTCGCGTGAAGTCTTCAATGGGCTTGCCGGCGCCATCTTTCCGCTTCGCTTCGGCCTCTTCGAGGACCCAAGCCCAACCCTCTGCGGTAAGGTTTGGCATGAGATCATCAATGCCTTGCGTCGAAATGGGACCCTTGGTGGGGCGGACTGGACGCGATTTGTCAGCCATGCTCATTGCCTCCAGGTTCTTCAAATGGCCTCGCTGGCTCAATGCGTGGTGTCGTGTTTACATCAATGGCTTCAGTGAAGTGCAACTCGCACACCCTCGCCCGTCGCGCCACAGCATCATGACGCATATGACGCCGCTGCTCCTGATCGCCGACGGCTGAACTGCCCAGTATGGGGCGCGCAAGCCACATTGCGTACCAATTATTCCGGGCAGCGCGATCAATGATTGCCACCTTTGCGCCTGCTTCAGCGAGTGCCAGGGCAGATACCTGATCCAGGCCCGCCGCGCCGCCGGTGACAACGGCTATCCGTCCATCGAGTTTCAATCGTTCGAGTACCGTCTTTTCAGGCCTTTTTTGTTCGGCGAGCGTTGTCGGGTGATCGACAACACCTTCGCATTGGACAACAAGGCAACAATGACCGGTTATGCGTTGAGCCTCACGTGATATCAGCGCAGCAAACCGATTCATTCCATAAGCGGATCAATCCGCCAGGCCTGACCTCGTGTTCCTGCTTCCTTCATGAAATCGGCGAAGGCGCGAACGGCCGGGGCAAGCTCACGTCGGCTCGGATAGACCAGACTTACCGGAAGAGACGGCATGGACCAGTCGGGAAAAAGGCGGATCAATCGCCCCTCCGCAATGTCCGGACCGCAAATATAGGCTGAAACCACGCCGATCCCGGCTCCGTTGCGTATCAGCCGATAGATCGTCAGCACCTCGTCCAGATGCACGCGCGGTCGAGGTATGATGCGCCGTGTCTCGTCGTCTTTTCGGAACTCCCAGGCAAGGGTGCGGCCATCAGCTCCCAACATTTCGATCGTGTCATGATGGTCGAGATCGCCTATGGAAACCGGAGTGCCACGCCTCTCGAGATAGGCAGGCGATGCGCAGAGATAGCGGTGCATGGTACCAAGCTGGGTGGATACCAGCGTGGAGTCCGGCAGGGCGCCGAACCTGATTGCGCAATCGACGCCTTCGGTGACCATGTCCGCCAGACGCGTCGACAGGTCGAGCGTTAGCCGAATCTTGGGATAGCGATCAAGAAACACCGGCAACAGCTCGCTAAGAACGTTCACGCCAAAGCCAATCCCGGCGCTGATCTTGATATGACCGCGCGGCTCGCCGGCAAAGCTGCTCACATATTCAACGGCTTCATCGATCCCCTGCAGCATGGGAGCGCATCTTTCGAGCAGCGCCGCACCGGCTTCCGTAAGGACGACGCTTCTTGTGGTGCGCTGAAAGAGCCGGGTTCCCAACGCAGCCTCAAGAAGCGCCACGGCCCGGCTGACATTGGACTTGGGCAGCCCGAGCGCGCGTGCGGCGGCCGAAAACCCACCGAGAGCGGCAACGCGTTCGAATAGCCGCAACTGATTGAGATCCAGCGCCTCTATTGTCCCTGTCATGGAACGGTGTTTCCAATCGGAGTGTCTTCTGTGCCTTCTGATGTACGGTCATATTCGGCCTATCACAACCGGATACCGGCGGCATTGTGCGTTCTGTCGGCACAATGAGGGTCATGGTCATGAATGCCCGTGCCGGAGGAAAGAGGAACGCAATGACTGATCTATTCACACCTTTCGAGCTGCATGGCACCACACTGTCGAATCGTGCCGTCATGGCTCCGATGACCCGCACCCGCGCCACCGAAGACGGCGTACCTACCGCGCTGATGCGCGACTATTACGCTCAGCGTACAGATGCAGGGCTGATCATCACCGAGTGCACGCAGATCTCGGATCAGGCCCACGGGATCATCCGGGCGCCCGGGATCCATCGTGACGAACAGATCGATGGCTGGCGGATGATCACAAAGAGCGTCCACGACAAGGGCAGCCGGATTTTTAACCAGATCTGGCACCCCGGCCGGGTCTCCCATCCTGAGATCCTGGGCGGAGACGCCCCGGTCGCGCCCTCGGCAATCCCGGCTGAGGGGGATTTCTTCCTTCCCTCGGGGCGGGTCCCGTTCACCGTGCCGCGCGCGCTGCGGCTGGAGGAAATCCCCGCTATCGTGGCCGACTTCGCCCGGGCCACGCGCAATGCGCGTGACGCCGGTTTTGACGGGATCGAAATTCACGGGGCCAACGGCTATCTGCTGCAGCAGTTTCTGGAGGACGGTTCCAACACCCGGTCCGATGCCTATGGCGGAAGCATCGAGAACCGCGCACGGTTCACGCTCGAAGTGGTCGACGCCGCAATCGCGCAGTGGGATGCCGAACACGTAGGAATCCGCCTGTCCCCGGCCGGGGTCCATTACGGGATGCGCGACAGCGACCGTCCCGCGCTTTACGACTATCTGATCCGCGAGCTCGCCACGCGGTCCATCGCCTACATTCACGTCACGAGGCCGAACAAGGCCTCATATGACGCCGGGCCGGTGGCCATTGAAGACGTTGCCGGCTTCACCAGGGCCAGGTTCTCAGGCCCGATCATCGTCAATGGCGGGTATGACCGGGAGAAGGCCGAGCGCGTCCTCGTCAGGGGTGATGCCGATCTCGTGGCTTTCGGCGTCCCCTTCCTCACCACCCCGGATCTTCTCACTCGCATGAAGGTCGGAGCAGAACTGAACCGTCCCGATCCAGCGACCTTCTATGGGGAAGGACCTGTCGGCTACACCGACTACCCGTTTCTGACACCGGCATGAAGTCTGAAATGACATTCAGGCCGGCCAGGAAAGCGGTCAGCGAGCGATCCGAAGAGGTCGCCCGCGCTGGCCCCAGTCGCGCCGGCAACGCACAAGCCACGGCCCCTGTTCGCCTTCGCAGGCAGCTGGCACCGGTGGCAAGGACCGATCCGGAAAGACGGGCCGCCCGTGGACATCGAGCTCTACGGTTTCCTCACGACCTTTCCGAACGCCCTGACGCAGACCGTAGCGGTCGCCGGTCATCCTGACTGAGGATGAGCAGTTCGAGCAATGGCTGTGCGGAACACCGGCGGAGGCTTTCAGCCTGGTCCAGCCCTTCGATGCCGAGCGCATGCGGATCGTGCAGGAGGGCTTCGAGAAGCGGTATCTCCTCGCGGCTTGATCGCCCTTCCGTAGGTCCCGGCCAATCGGGGCATCTCAGCCCTGACATAGCTCGCTCAAGAGTCAAACCACGGGACGGGCGGCCGGGCGATCATCAGCCAGAAGATGGCCAGTACGGCCGCGAACGCCGGAAAGCCGAAGGCAAACCATATCTGGAACAGACGATGGTAGGCCGGTGGCAGAGCGCGTCCCTGCTGCTTGGCGGCGATGGCCAGATCCCGCATGCGCATCTGCATCCAGACCACCGGAAGCCAAAAGGCCCCGGTCACGATATAGAGGACGATGGACAAAGCGATCCACCCCTCCCACAGGGAATAGCCGGCCAGATGAGCGAGCCAAACGCCGGTGATGGGCTGGGCGATAACCGCCGTCGCGGTGAACAGGAAGTCCGCGATCACGACGATCCGGGCCACGCCGGCGACGACGGCGGGATCACCGGTCCGATGCGCGAGCAGCATGAAGAACGCGATGCCTGCCCCGGTGCCGAGCAGGACGGTCGCTCCGAGGACGTGCAGGTACTTCACGAGGAAGTAAAGCATCAGCGGTCCTCGAGGATGGCCAAGGCGACCAGGTTCAGCGCGAGAATGGGCCACACCTTCAGCATCGGCCCAAGCGGGTCGGCCCACAGGCTCGGCAGCACCAGCGTGCCGGCAACGAGGTAGAACACGGTGACCAGCAGCGCGGCGTAGAGCGCGATCCGGGCGGTGCGGCGGATGGCAACTCCGATGCCGATCACCATGTCCGCCAGTCCTCCGGCGATCACCGAAAGGCCTGCCCATTTTGTGATGCCGCCCGCATTCAGGTAAGCGACACCGGTGGCGTAACCCGGCCCCACGGAGATGATCCCGGTGGCCAACCAGAACAGGGCGAAAATGCCGATTACCAGCGGCTTGAGCAGGTACAGCCTGGCGAACCAGCGCTGCTGCACCGAGGCCGGCTCGGCCAGCAGGCTCGCTTCCAGCGTTCGTGGGATGATGTTCGTCAAGTGCATCCAGCGCGAGGGATCACCAACGGCGCCCCTGCTGATCTCACGGCGGGCCGTGCTGCGGATCGGCGGCCGCCAACCCAGCCACGCGACAAGATCGCCGGCCCGATAGGCTACCGCCGCGGCCCACGATGGCAGTTGCACCACATACGGCGCTCTCCATCCCAACCAGCGGCGATAGAGGAGAACGATTTCGGTGAACGACAGCTTCTGCGGCCCGGCGATCTCGAGGGCCAGCCGGGTCGGAACATCATCCCGCAGAAAGTAAAGAACGGTCCGCGTTACGTCATCGAGCTGAACGACCTGCAGCGGGCCGGTCTCCGGCATTGCGGGCAGGATCGGCAAGGCGGCGAGCCCGCGGAACAGCGCGCTCGCCCCATAGACCGGTCCGCCGACGATCACCGACGGCCTGAGGATCACCCAGTCGAGGTCCATGGCCATCAGCTTCTCATCGCCGGCCAGTTTGCTGGCCGAAAACGCCGTCAAGGCTCCACGATCGACACCGATCGCGGAGAAGTGGATGATCCTGCGCACCCCTTTGCGCAGGCAGGCCTCGAACAGCGCGGCCGGGCCTTTCACGTGCACGGCCGCGGTCGAATCCCGGGGGCTGTCCTGCAGAACGCCGGCGCAGTTCACCACGGCGTCGACACCGTCGAGCAGTGGCAACCAGCTTTCGACGTCCTGTCGGGCCAGATCGACCCTGGCCCATTGCACCGCGCCGAGACCGGCCGGCGGGGGCTGGCCGTGGGCGATGGCCACGAGCTCATGCCCTTTGGATGAGAGCGCGGCCAGGACGGCCGATCCGACCAGTCCGGTCGCGCCTGTGAGCAACACCCTCAAGGTTCTAGCCTCGATTCAGACGACGCAACGAACAGAAAATTCCAGGCACGTAAGCTGCAACCACGCCCCAACGCAGATTGTTCCCGGCATCAGCGGCCCAATTGCGCGGAATACTCTTCGCATCCTCCTGTCTTGGCTTATAGAAGAACGGGCCAATTGGGGGGCGAGTGATGCCTGAAGTGGTGGGCGCATTCCGACAATTACTTCCCTTCACCCTACTCAGCCGTTCATCCGGCCCGATCAGTGATTGCGCGCGTCGGCCCTCAATCGGACTCCCCTTGTCAGAGCTTTGGCCTCCCGAGAATGTCTGCAAGCCTCTCCTGCTTCTTCTCGTTCTGCGTCAGGTCCAGGCCGGACAGGAGGTCTGCAATATGTCTTTTCATTAGCCCCGAAGCCTCGGCGGCGTTGCCGTCAGCTATCGCGTCGACAAGGTCACGGTGAGCATCGCACTTGCAGGTCGTATCACGGTGGCGCCAATAAAGGGCAATGATCAGCGAGGAACGGGAAACGAGATCCCGGATGATCTCGGTGAAAATCGAATGGTCGGCGATTTCTGCCAGCGTAATGTGAAAATGCGCCGAAAGCCTGATCGCCTCGCTGCTTTGATCTAATCTGATCGCCTCGCGCTCTCTTTCCAAATGCTGGCGCAAGTGCCGGATGTGCTCGGGCCTCGCTGCCTTCGCAGCCAACGCAGCAAGCCTCGGCTCGATCAGCTTGCGCGCGTCGAAAACCTCGCGTGCCTCCTTGATCGAAGGCTGCGCGACGAAAGCTCCGCGATTGGGCTCCAGCCGCACCACGCGATCATGGGCAAGCGCCTGCAATGCGGACCGGACCACCGTTCGGCTCACCGAGTAGATGGAGGCCAGCTCGTCCTCGGGTAGCTTGGTTCCCGGCGCGAGGCGGCGGCTCGTAATGGCCTCCCGCAGGGAATCGTAGACAGGCTGCCAGCGGGCAGCCACTTTCGCGCTTCTTTTTCTGTTATCGGTCTTATTGAGCATGAGACGAGATATTCCCGCAGCTTCGGCAGCGGCTATTTCCTGAAACAGAGCTCAGGTTTCATTTCTACTTCGCTTGCCTCTCAACCAGGAGAAAAGCGGCTGAAATGTCCACTGAAGCGTTTCGCGCGTGGTGGCGCATAGCCACCGATCCTCGACGTCCTCAATCCCAAATCAACCAAATTCTCGGCGAGCTTGACCGCACATGCTACGCCATCGATGACCGGCAGGCCGTGATCGGCCGATAGCCGTTCGGCCAGATCCGTCATGCCTGCGCAACCGAGCACGATGGCTTCGGCCCGATCCTCGGCTACGGCGCGGCCGATCTCGGTTGAGATTTTCGACTGGGCGTCCGAGCCTGCGACTTCAAGGTCGAGAACCGGGACATCAGCCGCACGCACCCGTGCACAGCGGCTGACCAGGCCATACCTAACGAGATTGTGCTCGATCGCGGGGACCGAGCGGGCCAGGGTCGTGATCACGCTGAACTTCCCGGCCACCAGGCTTGCAACGTGGAATGCCGCCTCGCCGATCCCGATGACCGGTGCCGGGGTGAGGCAACGCGCTGCGTCCAGGCCGGTATCGTCGAAACAGGCGATGACATAGGCGTCCATATCGGGAGCCTTCTGCATTTCGCCAATGAGGCCTGGAATGGCGAACACCTCGTCGAAATAGCCTTCGATGCTCGGCGGGCCGTCCGCGGGATTGACGGCAGTGATCTCGGTTCCCGAAGCCGCCGCGGACCGCGCCGCCGCTCCGATTTTAGCGGTCATGGAGGGAGTGGTATTCGGGTTGATGACCAGAATGCGCATGATCTAGAGCTCGGCTCCGAGATAGAGCTTCCGAACGCGTTCATCGCTCAAAAGGTCGGCGGAGGCGCCCGAGAGGGCCACCCTACCGGTGGATAGTGCATAGGCGCGCTGCGAGATGCGCAGCGCCATGCGGGAGTTCTGCTCGACGAGGAGCACGCTGACCTTGTCGTCCCTGTTGATCGCGACGATGGAGCGGGCGATGTCCTGCACGAGCTTCGGCGCGATCCCCAGCGAGGGCTCATCGAGCAGAAGCAATCTCGGCTTCGACATCAGCGCCCGGCCGATGACGAGCATCTGCTGCTCGCCACCGCTCATCGTGCCCGCTGCCTGTGAGTAGCGCTCCTTCAGCCGAGGAAAGCGCGTCAGGACCAATTCGAGCGATCGGCCAATCTCGGCTTTGTCGGTGCGCGTGAAGGCGCCCATCAGCAGGTTGTCGCGGACCGACATGTAGGGAAAAACCCGCCGGCCCTCCGGCACCATGGAGATGCCGAGCTTAACAATTTCATCAGAGGGCAGGCCGTCAATGCGCTTGCCCTGGTAATGGATTTCTCCGCTCCTGATCCGCCGCAGCCCGGTGATCGCACGGAGGATGGAGGACTTCCCAGCCCCATTGGCGCCAATGAGCGCCACCGTCTCCCCTTCACTGACGCTGAGGGATATACCCTTCAAGGCGTATACGTGGTCGTAGTAGAGCTCGACATCGTTGAGGGTGAGCAGGTCGGTCATGGCTAGATCCCGAGCGCCTCGTCTTCCGCGCCGAGATAGGCCTCGATCACGGTCGGGTTCTCCTGGATCTCCTGCGGCGTGCCCTCGGCGATCTTCTGGCCGAAATTGAGGACGACGATCCGGTCCGAGATGTTCATCACCGCAGGCATGTCGTGCTCCACCAGCAGCACGGTGACGCCTCGCTCGCGCACGCCACGGACGATCTCGATGGCACGCCTGGTCTCTTCATGGTTCATGCCGGCGAACGGCTCATCGAGCAGCAGGACCTGCGGGTTCGTGGCGAGCCCGATCGCGATGCCGAGAGCCCGGAGGTGTCCGTGCGGCAGATTGCTCGCCAGCTCGTGCCGATAGGCCCCGAGGCCGAGGAAGTCGATGATCTCATCCGTCGAGCGTGCGAACTCCGCCTCGTCCTGCTGTGCCGTCCTGGTGCCGAAGAAGAAGCCCGCAAGATTGGCGCGCGATCGCAGGTGGTGGGCGATGATCACGTTGTCGCGCACGGTCATCGTCTTGAAGATCGTGGTCTCCTGGAACGTGCGGACGACGCCCATGCGGGCGACTTTGTGCGGGGCGAGTCCGGATATCCGCTGCCCCCGAAAGCACACCTCTCCGGACGTCGGCGAAACGAAGGAGGCGATCAACTTGAAAAGGGTCGATTTGCCGGCTCCATTTGGACCGATGACCGACAGGATCTCCCGCTCCTTCACAGTAAAGGAGATATCGTTGTTCGCAACAAGACCGCCGAAGCGTTTTGTCAAGCCAGATATTTCGAGGATATCCGGCATGGGCTAGCTCTGCTTCTGGCGGGGTAAGCGGATGCTCAAGAGGCCATTCGGCAGCACAAGCATCAGAATGATGAGGATGGACGAGTAGATCAGGAGCTGGAAAACACCCGTTTGGAACAGGAGGTCCCAGCCGAAGTAAAGAACGAACGTCCCGAGCATCGGCCCCAGAACGTAGCCGAGCCCGCCAAGAAAGCAATTGAGCATGAAGTTGATGGAATCGGCGACGCCGAAGCTCGAGGGATACATGGATTGCGTGATCGCGGCGAACATGGCTCCTCCGATGCCGCCGAGGAACGAGGATATGGCGAACGCCAGGATGCGAATGTAGCTGATGTTGACGCCGATTGAGGATGCGAGCTCCTCGTTCTGCTGGAGGGACTGGCAGATCCTGCCGATCCGCGAATTGACGAGGCGGTAGAGGGCGAGGTAGCAGAGCGCCATCAGCAGGACCGACGTGACGTAGAATGCCAGCCTCGGATTGGCAAGCGTCGCAAAATCCGGGATTAAAGTGATGCCGAAGATCGTCAGCCTGCTGGGGAGGGGAATGTTTACGATCCCTTTGGCGCCGTTGGTAATGGGAACGGCGAGCGCAGTGAGCCGCGCCACCTCGGACAATGTCAACGTGACCATTGCGAAATAGACGCCGCGCAGCCTCAGAATTGGCAGGCCGATCAGGACGCTGGCCGCGGCGCAGAGCAGGCCTGCGATCGGCAGCGTGAGCCAGAACGAAACCCCGTATTGCGTGACGAGGATCGCGGATACATAGCCGCCCATCAGCGCAAAAGCGCCTTGTCCGATATTGATGCGGCCAATGTAGAACGTCAGCCATACGCCGGCGCTGATGATGCTGAGCAGCGCGACGGAGGTGAGCGTATAATAAAGATCGCTGCGACCCGTGGCCGAGATCAGCAGTGGCACACCGACCAGGAGAACGGCCAGGAAGGCAAAAGCCGAGGCGATCTTCTGCTGCGTGGTCATCCGATCAGCCCCACGGTTTTCCCATTAGCCCGTTGGGGCGGATGCTGAGGAAGATCATCAGCAGGACGAAGATGACGAGATAGGTGACGTCGCCGAAGTTGCGCAACAGCGTCAAGCCGACCGACTCCATCATGCCGAGGATGAAGCCTCCGGCGATCGCACCACCGACCACGCCTGCACCGCCGATCATGACCATCAGAAAGGCTTTGATCGAAATCGGACCGCCGATGCCGGAATTAACGCCGGTGATGCTGACGAGAAGCCCGCCGACGAGCCCCGCCAACATGGCCCCGAGAGCAAATCCGATCATCGAATAGCGATCGACGTTGACGCCCATCAGTTGTGCAGCGACCCGGTCCTGGGCGAGAGCGCGCATGGCGCGGCCCGGCCGGCTGTACTGCATGTAGAGCACGAACGCAGCGATCATCGCCGCCGCAACCACGCCGACGGCGATGCGGTCATAGGGCATGATGATGATATCGGAGATGAATACGCCGTTGATGATCTTCGGCACGCCTCTCTGCTTCTCGCCGAACAAAAGCAAGATGATCGCGTCGATAAAAAACGCAATCGCAGCCGCGAGCAGCATCGTGCTTTCCTCGCGGGCGCTTCGCTTGATGACGGGCCCGAACAGGAACTTCTCGATGATCGCGCCGACTGCGGCGAGCGTTACGCCCGAGCAGAGCACCGCAACTGGAAAGGGAAGCCCAAGCTGGCCATAGACCGTATAGGTCACGAATCCGCCGAGCACGTACATCTGCCCGTGGGCAAAATTCAGTACGTTCATCAGCGCAAAAATCAACGTCAGGCCAAGCGCGATCAGAGCATACTGGGCTCCGAGATAGAGGCCGTTCGCGATGACCTGTTCCATGTCGACTGTCCGTCCATTGTGGGGTGGGCCCGGAGCCGCCGCACTCCGGGCCTCGAACATGAACCAGATTGTCAGTCTACTTCGCCGACGAACAGCGTTTCGAACTTCCCGTCGCGGAACTCATTGACGACCATCGGCACGGAAAGCTGGCGCTTCTGACCGAACGAGGTCATGCCGACATACTTCAATGTGCCGTCTTTCACGAAGGGGTTCGGCGCCGAAAAGGTCTCCATCGTCTTCTTGAATTCCTCGACGTCGTCGATCGCCTTCGGATTCGCCTTCAGCGTTTCGATGATGTATTCGAGCGCGTAGACTTTCGTATTCGACTCGTCGTTATATTCCCCGAATTTCTTGGTATAGCGCTCGATGAACTCTTCCATCTCCGCGGTGCGGATTTCGGGAGTCGATGCGCCGCCGACCGAGATGAAGCCGTTCGCGAGATCGCCTGCGCCCTCTTGCAGAACGGTGGCGTCGTGCGCCGTTTCCGCAGACATCAGACCTTCATACCCGAGCTCGCGCGCTGCCCGGATCAGCAGAGGCGCGTTGCCCGGCGAGACACCCGAGAGTACTAGGAGGTCCGGCTTCAGCCGTACGACAGGGGTCAGAACAGGCGTGAAGTCCCGCGTGTCGGTCTGATAGGTGTCGTTCTGCGCGACGACTTCGAGCCCAAGCTGTTTGGCGGCGGCAACACCCGCATCTCGCTGGCTCAGCGGATCGGATTCGTTGGCGGCAACGAACGCAACCGTTTTGATGCCCTTGTTCTCCTTCAGATACTTGTAAATGGCCGGAGCTGATTGGTAGCTCGCAACCATGCCGAGCACGGCATTGGAGGCCGGCGGCGTATAGAGCTCCTTGGGAAAGGCGTAGGGAAAATAAATGATCCCCTTTGACTCTGCGACCGGACGGACAGCGGCTGCCCCGTCGTCGACGTTCGGTCCGACCACGTAGCGAACGCCCTCCTGCGCCATCTTCTCCATCCCGGCGATGGCCCGCCTCGGATCCTTCTGATCGTCGAATGTCACGATCGTGATCTTGTAGGTTTCGCCGCCGATCTCTACGCCGCCCATTTCGTTCAACCAGTCGGCGCGGGTCTGCATGGAGCGCACGTTCGAGATGCCCCAGGCGGCAGCCGGGCCACTGGTGACGCCGACGAAACCGATTTTCAGCTCCTTTGCCTGAGCGAGTGCGGCGGATGCGGCCACGGAAATGGCCAGGCCCGAGAAGGCAGCGAGAGCCACAGCTCTCATGGCGGAAAATTTGATCATGTCGTCTCCTCCGTTAGCGTCGCGCATCGTTGTCATAGTTCTGCCGGTGGGCACGCGAGGCGCTCATGGAAATACGCCTCGAGAGAATTGTCAACATTGACCGGCAAAATTGTATACAATACGGTTCGCAAAATGACGGCAGCAGGTATGCTGCCTGACCCGAACAAGGCAAGCCTCATGCCAAACGATCCGACGCACACATTCTTGCATTCGCCCGCTAGACCGGGAACGCTCGAGGATTAGGACATGACAAGACTCCGTGTAACCGCTGGTCCCTATGAGTTCGAGGCGGTGCTTGAAGAGCAGGTGGCGCCCAAAACCTGTCAGGTTTTCATGGGTTTGCTGCCATATCGTGAGCGGATCATTCATGTCCGCTGGAGCGGAGAGGGCTGTTGGATTCCTCTCGGTGACACCGATTTCGGATTGAATTTCGAGAATGCAACAAGCTATCCGGCTCCAGGCCAATTCCTTCTCTACCCGGGTGGATACAGCGAGACCGAGCTGCTGCTCGCCTATGGCAGTGTCTGTTTTGCGAGCAAGATGGGTCAATTGGCAGGCAACCATTTCCTGACCATCGTCAAGGGACAGGAGAATCTCGTCGCCCTCGGAAAGATGACGCTCTGGGAAGGCGCGCAGGACATCACGTTCGAGCGGTTGTGAGCACTTGGCCGGTGCGCATGAATTCATTTCTGGATATCCGCGTGAACGGCGATCGGCTCTGGTCGACGCTGATGGAAACCGCCGAATTCGGCGGTACGCCCAATGGCGGCATCTGCCGTCTTGCACTGTCGGAGGAGGATCGTTTGGTGCGCGACTGGCTGGTCGCGTGCGCCAGCAAGTCCGGCTATCACGTCGGCATCGACGACATCGGAAACATCTACATCCAGCGGAACGGACGCGAACCGACGCGATTGCCCGTCGCAATCGGCTCGCACCTCGACACCCAGCCGACCGGCGGCAAATTCGATGGCGTCCTCGGCGTTCTTGCCGGCCTCGAGGTGCTCCGGACATTGGACGACAGAGGCATCGAGACGGAGGCGCCGGTCTGCCTCATCAACTGGACCAACGAGGAGGGCGCGCGCTTCGCGCCGGGCTTGATGGGCTCGCAGGTATTCGCCGGCGACGTAGCGATTGAGGCCGCCTTGAAGTCCACGGATACGAACGGCATCAGCGTTGGCGAAGCGCTGAGGGCAGCAGGCTATGCCGGGAGCGAGCGCGCTGGCGACCGGGCTTTCGCGGCCATGATCGAATTGCATATCGAGCAGGGGCCAATGCTCGAAGCTCGGAATGTTCCGATCGGCATTGTCGAGTCTGCCAAGGGACAAATGTGGTCCAATGGCCTCGTTCAGGGGCGCGAGAGCCACGCGGGCACGACGCCGATGGATCTGCGGCGGGACGCACTCACGGCGTTCGCCGCGCTCGCCATCGAGATCGAGCGCATTGCGCGCTCCGAGGCACCGGCTGGCGTGGGGACCATCGGCGTAGCCCACATCGGTCCCGGGTCGCGCAACACGGTTCCCGGCAGCGTTCGCTTCAGCCTGGAATTCCGTCATTCGGATGGAGAGCGGCTTTCGGCGATGCAGGCCGCAGCGGAAGCCGCTGCTCGCCAGATTTCGGCGGCCCGCGGCGTGACCATCGATATCGATTGTTTTTGGCAGAAAGCGCCTGTGGCTTTCGACGCAAACGTCATCAGGGCGATTGCTGAGGCGGCCCGAAAATGCGGCTACGAGACACTGCGCATGACATCCGGTGCGGGCCACGATGCGGTCGCCGTCTCAAGCATCGTGCCGACGGCGATGATCTTCGTCCCGTGCAAGGACGGAATAAGTCACAACGAGGCGGAAAGCGCGACCCCGCAGGATTGCACCGCAGGCGCGAACGTTCTCCTCCACAGCGTTCTGGAACTGGCGGGTGCCCATAGCCGATGACTCATCAATCCTATCTTCGCGATCTCCTCGGCTACGGTCGCAATCCGCCCGATCCGCAGTGGCCGGGCGGTGCGCGGATCGCCCTCCAATTCGTGGTGAACTATGAGGAGGGTGGCGAGAATAATATTATTCACGGCGATGCGGCATCCGAAGCTTTTCTCTCGGATGTGCTGGGCGCAGAGCCCTGGCCGGGCCAGCGGCACATGAACGTCGAGAGCATGTACGAATATGGCTCTCGTGCGGGTTTCTGGCGCCTCTGGCGAATTTTCACCGGCCGGGCGCTTCCGGTCACAGTCTACGGCGTTGCAACGGCCCTGATGCGCAGCCCCGAGCAGGTGGCCGCCATGATGGAGGCTAGGTGGGAAATCGCCAGTCACGGATTGAAGTGGATCGACTACCGCAACGTTCCGGAAGCGGTGGAACGCGAGCACATCCGCGAAGCGATCCGCATTCACCGGGACGTCACGGGTGAGCGGCCGCTCGGATGGTACACTGGCCGCTGCTCAGAAAACACGCTGAAGCTCATCCTGGAGGAGGGCGGGTTTCTTTATTCATCCGACTCCTATGCCGATGACCTGCCGTACTGGGTGCACTCCGAGCACGGAGCGCACCTCATCATTCCTTACACGCTCGACGCCAACGACATGCGCTTCATCAACGCGCAAGGCTTTGCCCACGGTGAGGATTTCTTCCAATACCTCAAGGACAGCTTCGATCAACTTTATGCCGAAGGCGAGGTTGCGCCGAAGATGATGACGGTCGGCCTCCACTGCCGTCTCGCCGGGCGCCCCGGGAGGGCAGCCGGGCTACAGCGCTTTCTGGATCACGTCCAGAGCCATTCCGGCGTCTGGGTCACCCGCCGGATCGATATCGCCCGCCATTGGCATTCGCAACACCCGCCCGCTACGCAGTCAGTTGTACCGGCACGAAAGAAGTAAACCAGGGGACCAATCAATTGTGCAACAACTGATGACAGTCAGCTCAGATAACCTTTGTGGCTGGTTGACAGGCCATTGGCGTTACCTTGGGAGCTTTTGTACCCGCGGCAAGACGCGCTCACTTACGTCGATCTTCTTGCACTCAGCCGAGTTCCTGGGCGAGTCCGATGAGAAGACCTTCGGGGCCGCGGATGTAGCAGAGCCGATACGCGTCTTGATACCGGACGACTTCGCCGACGAGCTGCGCGCCGCGAATGCGGAGCCGCTCCAGCGTCTCATCGATGTCGTCCACAGCGAACATGACGCGCAGGTAGCCAAGGGCGTTGACGGGGGCGTTGCGGTGATCAGCCACGATAGGCGGCCTGATGAAGCGGGATAGCTCGAGTCGGCTGTGGCCGTCTGGCGTGCGCATCATGGCGATCTCGACGCACTGATCGGCCAACCCGGTAACACGTCCCGCCCATTCTCCTTCGATCGTGCCCCCTCCTTCGAGCTCGAGGCCGAGCTCGCGAAAGAACTCGACCGCCTCTTCAAGGTCCTCAACCACGATTCCGACGTTGTCCATCCGTTTCAGCGCCATATGTCTTGTCCCATGTTCCGACGGCAATCCGGTCAGACGCTAGCTGAGCATCGGTCAAGTGTGTGATGGCATTGTGGGTTCACTGTCTCGCCTTGTGGCTCCCGCATTCGACCGCAACGGCAATATATGGTGCGTCGATATTGCCTATGGGCGCCTATTTCGCGTCTCACCGGATGGGCAGTTCGAAGTGATGATCACTTATGATGGTGAACCCAACGGTCTCGCCTTCCACGCTGATGGGCGCCTGTTCGTAGCCGACTACCGACACGGGATCATGGTCTTCGATCCTACGAGCCGCCGGATCGCGCCATTCTTGCAGCGCCACCAACTTGAGCGACTAAAGGCGGTTAATGATCTCACCTTCTCCAGCACTGGTGACCTTTACTTCACCGATCAAGGGATGACGGGGCTTCACGACCCCACCGGACGCGTGTTTCGGGTGCGTGCTGATGGTTCCGTCGAGCTGCTGTTGTCCAATGCCCCGAGTCCGAATGGGCTCGTGCTCTCGCCCGATGAGCAGACGCTGTATGTTGCGATGACGCGGGGGAATGCCGTTTGGCGGGTACCGCTGCTGCCGGGTGGCGGAGTGGCTAAGGTCGGTTTGTTCGTTCAGTTGTCGGGCGGAATCGGACCGGACGGCTTGGCCATTGACCGCGAAGGTGGGTTAGCCATCTGTCACATCGGGCTCGGGACCATCTGGCTCATGTCGCCGCGCGGAGAACCCACCGGCCGCATCGTCTCTCCGACAGGTCTCCACACAACCAATGTTGCTTTTGGTGGTGCGGAAAGAAGAGAGCTCTTCATTACCGAGGCGGAAACCGGCACCTTGCTACGCGCTCCCGTCGAAGTACCGGGTCTCGAGCTATTCGGAGATAAGACGGCTGCGCCGGAATAAGGCGAGCTGGCGAGCGAGCGATATAGTTGCGACAGCCGGGGTACGTGACCAGCCCGAGCCGGCTCTCACGCCAAGTACGCATTACGAGAACTCGGCCTCTGGTTCAAATTGACGTGTGCTGCATCTTAGCGACGCTCAGGTGGATTCCGTACGCCCTGCCGAATGCCGTCGCCAGCGCAACGGGATAAGCATAGAGACCTCTTTTTGATACTTCCGGTACTGGTCGCCGAATAACCGGATGAGATCACGCTCCTCAAGCTGGATTGCGATGAGGATATAGATCGTGGTCGCTATCGAGAAAAGGAGGTGCCCAACTGTCATGACCGGTGTCGCCCAGAATGCAAGCAGAAAGCTCAAGTAGATCGGATGGCGGACGTGCCGATATAGGAATGGCGTCTTGAAGGAAGGTGGCGTGACGACGTTGCCGTGGAGTCGCGCGAAGACCTGGGCTAGCCCGAACAACTCGAAATGGCTGATGAGAAAAGTGCTGAGGAGCAGCATCCCCCAACCAGCCCAAAAGATCGCCTGCAGTGTCCCGACTGCAATGGGGTTCTCGATCGTCCAGACGGGCTCAGGGATTGGTCTCCACTGCCAGTAGAGGAACAGCAGGATGAGACTCGCGAGCAAGACGTAGGTGCTACGCTCGATGGAAACCGGCACGATGCGTATCCACCAACGCTTGAACTTCTGCCGCGCCATAACGCTATGCTGGAGCGCAAACAAACCAAGCAGAATTATATTGATGATCAGGGCCTGCCCAAGCGAGCCTGTATTCCCTGAGTCGATCGACTTCGGCACAATAATATTACCAACGAACCCAATGGCATAAAGAAAGGAAACCAGGAAGACCACATAAGCAAGCAGTCCGTATAGAACAGTCAGCGTTGTGAGCATAGCGCCCCTCCTGCCCTCTGCAGCCGTGCCTCGCGACACCGCGCGGATCTCACAATGCAGGAACTGGAGGAGATCGCCGGAGTCGTGCCGATACCCGGACAATTTCCGACACCAGGTGTTTCGTCGTCATGAGGCGGCTGTCCCATGAGACGGCGGCTGGCTGTCAAAACTTGCGCACAGGCGTAGGACGTGGGTCCTATGGAGCTCCGGAAATGCCACTATCACGCGCACGGACGATCGCTTCTGCTCGCGTGCGAACACCCAATTTGCTAAAGATGCTGGAGATCTGGTTGCGGACAGTCTTCTCGCTTTTGCCCAGCGCAGCGGCAATTGCACTGTTGTCCAAACCGCGCGAGATCTGGATGAGGACCTGATGCTCACTCGGTGTCAGCCGATCGCCACCGTACGTCTGGAGTGGCATGTTTGCTACCGCGCCGGGTGTGGCAAGAAAATCGCGCAAGTCCGCTACGAACTGGCCCCACGCAGGCTCTGACTGGAGGAGCACATGGTTGTGGCTGTCCAACGGAACAAAGCGTGCATTCGGGATCAAGGCGGCTAGCTTGGCCCCCTCTTCGAATGGGGCCCTGGCATCGTAGCGAGCGTGGAAGACGAGGGTCGGCACCTTGATTTTTTCCGCCAAGTGCGTCACGTCGATATCGTATGTCGCCTCGATGATCGCCGCGGCATTTTCTGGCGTGGCCGAAATGCGCTCGAGCTCGTTGAACCAGTTATGCTGCTCCTGGCTACCTTGCGGAATGAACTGCGTGGTGAATAATTGCCGAAAGGCCGCATTGTCGCGTCCCCAACCCAAACGAACGAGCTTGGCGAGCAGGGCTGCTTCCTCGCGTTCCTGTTCCGAGTGAGCACGTCGGAGCCTGCCTTGCGCATAGGCGCCAAGCAGGACGAGATGGGATACCCGTTCGGGGTGGCGAGCTGCATAGGCGATGGCGATCGCGCCACCTTGCGACATGCCGAATAAGGCGAACCGTTTGAGGTCGAGTGCCTCAACGACTGTCTCCAGGTCGCTGACCCAAGCCTCAAACGAGATCGCAGGTGGAGCCCAGTCGGATAGGCCGCAGCCGCGCTGGTCATACCGGATGTAGGTCCGGCCGGACGACAGCTCCCGCAACCAGTGGATCCAAACGGGGCTGCGCGCGTCGAATTCGACATGGCTCAGCCAATGGGTCGCCCGCACGAGAGGCGTTCCTGTTCCCATAGTCGCCACAGCAATGCGCGCACCGTCGGGGGCCCTGCAAAATCTGATCTGCTGCCTAAGGGCCATTGCCTCGGTTCCGTTATGCACTCATCTGGCCGAGCTTACATTACCGCGCGTCTGAATGTCAGTTAAGCTGATTGAATCTCAGCGGTACGCGATCCTCGTACCTCCACGACGGTCGATATGGACCAAAGTTCTCACCTCAGGCCGTCAGTCGCCTTTCCGGGGGATCTGGAAACAACGCGGTTCTCTCAAGGAGGACGGCCCCAACGTCAAGGGCGAGGTCGACGCCTTCATGACCTCCGAGCCCAAGACCCTGGCCAGCACTACAACCATGCCCGTACTACTTACCCAGCCGGTGAAGTTCGAGACGTGGCTGATGGGCTCGATTCGGACTTGTTCCACCCAGCCCGGATGCAATCATCCGCCCGCCTGGAGTGGCAGACCCGCCGCACTCGACCAGCGCGCTTCAAATTTCGTCTTTCGGTGACCTGGATGACCCCAACGCACGCGGCGTCCGCTGATCGAGTTTCTGCCTAGATCCCCGCGTACCAGTCGTATCCTCGATCTTCCCAGTAGCCGCCCTTGCCCTGTCCAAAGCGGGAAAAGCTGTCGACCGCCTCGATGGTGTGCACGTATTTCGCCTGCTTATAGCCGAGCGCCCGCTCGATACGTACACGAATCGGCGCACCGTTGGCGACGGGCAGTGCCTGGCCATTGAGGCCGTAGGCGAGGAGTGTCTGCGGATGACGCGCGTCGATCAGATCGCAGCTCTCATAGTAGAGCGCGTTGCCGTCGAGCCTGTCGAAGCAATGAAACGCCAGGAACCGCGCCGTTGGTTTCAGCTTCACCTCGTCGAGGATCCGTGACAGCGGGGTGCCGGTCCACTTGGCGATGCAGCTCCAGCCCTCGACGCAGTCATGCCGGGTGATCTGCGTCCGCGACGGCATGTTGCGCAGTTCAGAGAGCGAATAGCTGCGAGGCTGCTCGACAAGCCCGGTCACGGCGAGACGATAGTCGGCGAAATCTTTGGCTTTGAGCGCCAGGTACTCCGGCGTATTTGGATCGCGTGAGCCATTGGGCCGCTGGCCCTGCCGGATCTCGCTTTCGGAATATTCCGGTGCCAATGCACCCTCGCGGATCAACAGGCGCTGAGCGCGATAAGTGAGATCGTTGGCGCGTGCGAGAAACGCGCGCACAGAGTTATCCGTATCTCCGAGAAAATCGAACTGGTCGCATCCGCCCAGCACAATGGATGACGCACCAGCAGCGCCAAAACCCAGCAAGCGACGACGGGTGAGCAGGGTCCGGCTCATGGCTTGTGTCCTTCGACGGCCGTGGCTGGGCTGGTGCGATACCAGCCGGTGATTATAGAGCGCAGTTCATTGATCGGCCCCGCGGCCAGCACCATCAGGATGTGACCGACGAAGAACAGGACGAGCAGCACCATGCCGAGGAAGTGGAGCGTGCGCGCGGTCTGCCGACCATGGAACAGATCGAGCAGCCACGGCCAGGCGGCATTCATGGCGGGACTCATGGTGAGGCCGGTCAGGATGATGAGCGGAAAGAGGACGAAAAGCACGCCGCAATAGGCAAGCTTCTGCAGAGCGTTATAGCTGCGGTCATGGTGGAAGCGGAATCGTGCGTGGGCGGCAATGTCCTTGGGAAGATCGGCGAGATCCTTGCCCGTCGGCAGCAAGTCACGGCGCAGGTGGCCAGTGATGAGACTGGCGACGAGCCAGACGAGCAGTGCGGTCACAAAGAGCCAGGCAAAGAAGAAATGAACAACGCGGCCCGTTGCCAGATCCTGATAGGAGGGGATGGTGACGCTCGACGGAAAGCCACGAAACTGCGGTCGATCCACCGGTCCGCTGATGCCCAGAATGCCGGTGGTATTGAATTCCCATCCAAAGATGCGGGTGCGGCCCTGCGGCCCATCCGGCGCAGCGACCGCGTACGTGCTGAAGACGGCATTGTCGTAAGCGACGCCGCTTTCCTGCCCGACATAAAGGGTGGGATGCGCATTGAAAATCTGCAGGCCCGAGAACAGCAGAAAGAACAGGCAGACGACCCACGTCCAATGGGTGATACGTGTCCAGATGCTCTGACGGTAAATCAGCGAGCCGCTCGACGGCCGCATCGTGGTTTCGGGGGGAACGGACATGGTGATGCTGTTCGATGTCATGGGCATGTAGGGAGTGGCTCCGCAGCCCAAAGCTGGCGCGCGGAGCCCGAGGTGGCTAAGCTCACTTTTTCTTCATGCTGTCGCCAGTCTCCTTGGCCATGGCATCCGCGCCCATGCTGTCCTTCTTCATGGCATCGGATCCAATTTTGTCCTGGCCCATCGCATCCTTCTTCATAGCGTCACCGCCCTTGGACATGCTGTCACTCTTCATGGCATCGCCGGGTTTGGCTTTGCTCATGGAGTCCTGGGCATAAGCTGAGGATGCCACCACACCGAAAGCGGCAAGGGCGAGGCTGAGAATGGCATTGCGGATGACAGCGACCATGGCGTAACTCCCAAGTAGGCGTGACCGCCCGGACCCTATGGCCGGAGCGCACGCGACGTTCGGAAGTTCGCTGAAAGCCCGCTGCCGGTTACGCCTTCACACAAGCGTGATAAAAGCGAAACCCGCGCGAGGATCTGCCGAGGCGGTAACCTTTTCCGACTGAAAGCGAATATGCCCTATGGGTGAGCTGCAGGAACGGGAAGACAGGCTTCGCACCCTGATGCTGGCATCGCTCGCCGGCGATGCCGCCTCATATAGACGCCTCTTGACAGAATTGACCGAACTTCTCCGGCGCTACTTCCAGCGTCGGCTTTATGACCATCCGTCAGGCCAGGTGGACGACCTTGTGCAAGAGACCCTGTTGGCCATTCATGCGCGCCGCATCACCTACGATCCCAAGCAGGCCCTGACGGCCTGGGTGTATGCCATTGCACGTTACAAGCTCGTCGACTTGCTGCGCCGATCTCGACAAAGCAAACATCTGCCGATCGATGATGTCGCGGACTTCATCGCCGATGATACTGTCTCCGCACAGTCGACTGACGACCGCCACGACCTCGATGCCATGCTTGACGCCCTGCCGGAACGAACACGGGGGTTGATCCGGCGCGTGAAGATCGACGGGCAATCGGTTGCCGAGGTCGCAGCAGCGACGGGCATGTCCGAATCCGCCGTGAAGGTTGCCGTGCATCGCGGCTTCAAGGCATTGCTGGCGCGGTTTGGAGGCAAGCAATGACCGATGACCTGATTGCGCGCCTCGTCGACGATCTGAAGCCGGTGCCGGCCGGTGCACTGCAGCGACGGCTTCTGCTCGCTGTGCTGCTCGGACTTGCCGTTTCGATGCCGCTGATGGCGATCTGGCTCGGCTTTCGGCTGGACCTCCGCGAGGCGACCGGCACCGCGATTTTCTGGATCAAGTCGGGTTACACGGCGGGCCTCGGACTTGCCGGCCTCTGGGCGGTGGAGCAGTTGAGTCGTCCTGGTCATCGGGGGAGACGGCCGTTGCGTGTGGCGCTCGCGCTTGTCACGGCAACGGCTATCCTATCCATCGTCGATCTCGCGCTGGCGCCCGCCGAGGCGCGCCCCAATATGCTGCTGGGCTCGTCCGCGCTGCTATGCCCGTTCTTCATCATGGCCCTGTCCGTGCCGTTCTTCGCCGCGGCGATTGCCTTCATGCGCCGCGCCGCGCCGACCAGGCTCGCCTTGGCCGGCGCAGCCGTGGGATTGGCGGCGGGCGCGCTCGGTGCGTGGGTCTATTCCTTTCACTGCACGGAAGGCGGACTGCCGTTCCTAGCGCTCTGGTACACATTGGGCATCGCGGCGGTCGCGGCTATCGGCGCCCTCGCGGGCCGTGTCCTGCTGCGCTGGTAAGCTCGGACGGTGGAAGTACCAGCACACGCTGAAGAGATTGTGGCAGGGTTCTCGCCTTGTGCCCTGAAGGAAGCACGGTGAGGCTAAGCGTTCTGTCGATATGCGCCAGCGCTCTCGCTTCATCAAGTCCATCGAGCCTGAGTAACGCAAGGTCGCGCACAATCGGAAAATAGATGTACACAGGCGCGCGCCAAAGCTGAAATGGCGGCCAGACCGACAGATGTGGAGCGCGACCAAGCGCGGGTTTCTTGCGCCACCTAACCATTCCGCACAGGGCGGGCCGCACAGGTCAAGATAGGCGGGATTGGCATAGATGATCCGATTGTCGACGGCCTGGGGGCCGGTCACCAGCATCGGCATGCGGGTTGCTTCGACCGCCTCGACGAACGCACCACCCCGGTCTTGAAGCTCGCGGATCCGCCGTTCGGAATCGGCCTGCCCCTGCCGGATCCGGCTCTGCTTGCGTATGGTCATGCGAACCTTTCCGCCTCAATGCGTCCGGCGCGGCTTCCGCGGAGGGCGAACCGAACTTTCGTGCGACTGGGGTAAGCTTGAGCGCAGCGCCTCCAGGAGACCCACCGGACGGCCGTGTTTGCGCAGCAGATCGGCGAAGGCCTCGTCGGCCAGATCCTGCAGCGTTCTTTTCTGGTCTCGCGCGAGGGCCTGGATCGCCTGCCACGCCTCCCCCTCGAACGCGATCAGCTTCCTCGTGGTGCCTTGGGCTTGGCGTTTCGGCATTTTTTTCGCCTCGGCCACGTGCAAAGTGGGCTTGACCTTGTGCCCGGCCAACGCGTTCCGAACGTTCCCGCAGCCGCCGCCGTCGACCCGGCAGACGACCCGTGCGTCCAACCAATTCGCCCGGTCATCACGAATAAAAGGGGTTAGATGCCGAATTGAAACTCCCTCTGAGCGCGACCGCTGAGCGTGCAGCGCATATCAGCAAAGCCAGAATGAGTTTGAGGCTGCGGACTGACTGCGTCATCAGGTTCTCCCGTCACCGGAGGATGCCTGCCTCTCCTCACGCGGCCGCCATGCGTTCGCAGCTGATTCGAATAGACGGGCAACAGCAACGGATTCCGGAGCATAACAATGTTCCGACCGGCTAGGCTGGCTTCAGCGCGGAGCATGACGGCCAGTTCGTCGTGCGTGAACGCTTCTTCCGCCGGCGCATTCTCTCCGCCGCGGCCGGCGCGCACAGCGCTCGGACGAGGAGTCGTTGATGCCTTGGCGCAGCCGCTCGGCTGACGCCGCGGCCGCTTCGACTTTCCAGTCAGGCGACTCCCTAATTGTTCTTCCGTATTTTCAGAGTCGAAGCTTTGTAAAGTCCAGGCGCCATTGACCAGCACGAGTTCGCCCCCCTTTCGCGATCCAATGCTAACCATTCGATCGAAGTCAGCATGGGCGCAATTCCGATTTCGCGTGGCGACAGCCAGAGCGGCGTTGCGAGTTCCGTTTGCTCAATGACGGCGTCGACCTCCGTGCGCCCGGCTTATCTCAGAGATCCGCGGCGGCACCTATATCGAACCAGCCAAGATAACCATGGCGCAACACCTTGATCGCTGGCTGGAGCACATCAAATCGCAGGTCACGCCTCGCACGCATGAACGTTATTCGGAGATCGTGCACAAGAACATCCTGCCGCTGATCGGCAGCATCCTTCTGACAAAGCTCCGGCCAGTGCAGATCAGCGACGCCTATGCAAAGGCGCTCGCGTTCGGTCGGCGCGACGGCAAGGGAGGCCTAGCCCCTTCCACTGTCGTCTACATGCACCGGCTCATCAAGCATTCTCTGTCGCATGTTGTGCAATGGGCCTGATTGCCCGCAATCCTGCGGATGCGGTCAAACCGCCAAAGGTTGAGCGTGCCGGCCTGAATACCCTCGACATGCCGCAGACGGCGGCGCTGATTGAAAGGCTGCGCGGCGCGCGGATGCTTATCCCAGCCATGCTGGCCGTCTTGTGCGGGCTGCGTCGCGGCGAGATTATCGCACTACGCTGGCGGCACGTCGATCTTGAAGCCGGGGTTCTGTCCATTGTCGAGAGTGCCGAGCAGACAAAGGGAGGCATAAGCCGCCCAAGTCGGGCCGGGGCCGCACCGTAGCACTATCCGCAACGGTGAAGGAAGAGTTGCGCCGGCACCGCTTGCGTCAAGCCGAGGAACTCCTACGTCTTGGCATCCGACAGGATGACGCGACGTTCGTTTACGCGCAGGAGGATGGAAGGCCGCTGCAACCGCGCACCCTCACACATGCTTGGATGAAGGTCATCAGCAAGACCGACCTGCCGCGCATCCGCTTCCACGACTTGCGCCACGCTCATGCGACGCATCTCCTATCGAGCGGCGTCCACCCGAAGGTCGCTAGCGAGCGGCTCGGCCACAGCCGCGTTGGGATCACGCTCGATATCTACTCGCACGTGCTGCCCGGGATGCAGGAGGATGCGGCGTCCCGCGTTGACGAAGCGTTGCAAATGGCGCTAAGGAAGCGCCCTGCCAAGGGCGTTTGGTAGCAATTCGGTAGCAAACGGCGATGCTAGCCACGGTCGCCAGTCCGAATTTGTCAATGTTGTCAAAGGCTTGGAGAGGTGGCTGAGTGGTTGAAAGCACCGCACTCGAAATGCGGCATACGGGCAACCGTATCGGGGGTTCGAATCCCCCCCTCTCCGCCAAGTGGCACTGAAGTCGCAGAGCATCTGAGAGTCTGCCCTGATTCTCGCCATGCCATTTGCCGCTGGATGCTATGACCTGTGGCGGCCGATGGCGGTTCGGGCTGCCAGGGGCGCACGCCTACTCCGATGTTTGCCATCTTAAGCGCAGCCGCCTTCGCTCCGCCGCTGCGTCGATCGAGTTAGCGGCAAGGAGCTGTCGCGGCAAGCGTGGTCAGAGGCTGCTTTATTTGGCAAGCCGAGATCGATGTGGCTTTTGCCAAGATGATCCGAGCTTGCCTTTTGCGACCCGATGAGAGCTGAAGGTGCCGACCCGCAATCGGCAGGATCGTCAGGCTGTTCTCGGGAATTGGCGTTAGGTGTTCTGTTGAGTAGCTCGATCCATGGGATCGATTTCCGGCGGCCTGAGAAAATTTTCGAAAGCGATCTGAATCTTGCGTGTCGCGTGCTCAGTGTACCCCCCTGTCACGCTTGGGAGAGCAGAGCCTGCGGCCTCGAACGACTACGAACAAGCTTTTCGAATTCCGTCTTGCCGTATTGACCTGACGTGGCAGTGGCGACGCCGGCTGCTTCTCACCTGTTTCTTAGCAAGCCAATTTATGTGTATCCAACCTTTGTCATAATATTCAATATTTAATGAGTTAGTTGGGGCATTTAAATGATGTATCCCTGCCGTGCATGGCCGCGCGATAGTTCCAGCCACCGCTAATATCATCTGTCTCGGCCAGCTCGATTTTTGGATGGCTTCCACCTTTCGGGAGTGGTAATTTGTCACGGAAACGCCCTGGAAAAAGGGACCAGCCGCGGCTGCGTTGACCACTCAAGGGAGGAAGCGATGAAACAGCCAGTCGACCGCAGGACATTCCTAAACAGTCTCGGCGTGACCGTCGGCGCGACCGCGGCCATGGCTGCGGCTCCAGCCGCCTATTTTGCAGGCCCACGGCCTGCAAACGCCGCCTTTAAAGCGAAAGGCAATATTCCAGACAAGCCGTTCAAGACGGGGCACATCACATTCCTGACCGGCCCCGCCAATCTTCTGGGCGAGCCTGGGCGCAAAGGCCACATTTTGGCAGCCGAGGAGATCAATGCCGAAGGCGGGCTGCTTGGAAAGCGGAAAATCGAGACCATATTCGCCGACGAGGCAGCGGGGACCGATGCCAACGTGAAGGAGCTTCGCCGCATGAAGCTCTCCGAGAACATCGATCTTTTCACGGGCATTATCTCGAGCGGCAATACACCAGCCCTCGGCCCTGTGGCCGAAGAACTCGGCGTGCTGACGCTGTTCAATGACGGCTGCACCGACTTTCTCTTCGACAAGGCAGTGCCCAATCCGAAATACGTCTTCAGGGTCACGAACATCCAGTCGGCCGACGGCATTACATCAGCGGTCGGCGCGGCGAAGGCTTGGCCGGAGGCGAAACGGGTCGCCTCGCTCCAACCGGACTACAGCTATGGGCGCAACGTGCATGAGCATTTCCTGCTCGCATATCAGAAGCTCGTCCCGGGAGCGACGCTGGTTTCCGAGGCATGGCCGAAGCTCGGCACCACTGATTTCACACCGCATATCACCAAGCTGATCTCCGACAATCCGGACATTTTGATCTGCGGCGTCTGGGGTGGCGACTACGTGGCATTCTACAAGCAGGCCCTGCGCTATGGCCTGTTCGACAAGATGAAGGTAGCCACGACCCTGGCATTCGGCGGGCAGCCGCACGCCATCGGCAAGGATCACCCCGAGGGCGTGCTTGCCGGCGCCCACGCGAACTATTTCTTCACGTATCCGGCTAAGGGCCGCTGGCCGCTCAACGACTCGTTCGTCGAGCGCTACTTCAAGAGATGGAACGAGTATCCGAGCTTCGAGTCGGAGGGCGCCTATACGGCTCTCTATCTGCTCAAGGCGGCCGTCGAGAAAGCTAATCTGCTGGCCGGCGGCTGGCCTGATGACGAGGCCATCATCGCCATGCTCGAGGGCATGGGCATGGATACCCCGGCGGGCTATCTCTACATCAGGCCCGACAATCATCAGGGCTACAAGGACGCCGTGATCGGGATGACGAAGCACGATCCCAACTATGATTTCCCGGTGTGGGATCCGGACTCGATCATCACCATTCCGATCCGGGAAATTACGGCGCCGCCCAATTGGCCGAAACCGGGCACGTCACACAACGAGTCGACCGCCGCCGCCAACTGGCTGAAGACGACCTGGCTGACCTGAAACACCCGGTCGAGCGGGGCCGTGGTTCAGCCTGCGGCCCTTCGCTTGGCGCGGGAAGGCGTTGCGATGTCAGTGGCTCGTCAGGAGCCAACTGGAATGCAGGGGCATTCCATCAGCGCCGCTGCTGTCGTGCCAAGTGCCAGTCGTTTTCTGGACGGTTATGTCCTTCTCGCATTGGTGGCCAGTGGTTCCGCAGCGCCCGGCCAAAACGGCGCCAGTCATTCGGTGAGGCATTTCCATCTTACTCTCCGGATCAGATTCCAATCGAAGCCCTTGATTCAAGCGATGCCGTGAAGAGCCTCATCGACAAGTTGCTAAATGGCTATATCGGCGCAAATCCAAGCTTCGTCGGGTTGGAGCCGAGCTAACGAGAATGAGGCTCGCGGGAATGATGACTTCATGTAAAGCGGACGATGAGAAATGGAGATACTGATAATCCAAATCCTGAATTCCATTTTCTATGCCGCCGTCCTCTTCCTCATCGCTGCGGGCCTCAGCCTCATCTATGGCGTGATGCGCATCGTCAATCTCGCGCACGGCAGCTTCTATGCGCTCGGCGCCTATGTGACGGCCTGGTCGGTTGGCAGCGTGTTCGGCGCCTCCGCGATCGGCGGCTGGCAGCTTGCAGGACAACTCCTGCTGTTGCCGGCCGGGGCGTTCGCAATCGCTGCCGTCGGCGCGCTCATCGAGCCGACGCTGCTACGCCCGCTCTATGGACGGCCGGAGGAGTACGTTTTGCTCATCACCTTCGGCATCCTCATGATCCTGGAGGATGTGATGAAGCTGCTGTTCGGCGGCACACCACTCAGCGCCGGCTCAATCATGGACAGCATGGGGAGCATTCCTCTCGGCAGCCTTCTCTATCCCGCCTACAACCTCGTCGTCATCGGCATCGGTTTGCTGGCTGCATTCGGATTGTGGTGGTTCATCTACCGAACGCGCTTCGGCGTCATATTGCGGGCCACATCTCAGGACCGGCGCATGGCGTCCGCTCTCGGGCTGAATGTCAGTCGCGTCTACGTGCAGGCATTCGCCATTGGCTGCTTTATGGCAGGGCTGGGCGGGGCCGTTGTCGTGCCGGCTCAGGCGGCGGTGCTCGGCATGGGAATCGACGCACTCATTCTGGCTTTCGTCGTTATCGTGATCGGCGGCCTCGGCAGTCTCGAAGGCGCGCTCATCGGCGCGTTGATCGTCAGTTTTGTGCGCACGGCGGGCATCCAGTTCTTCCCCGAAATAGAGCTCGCCGTCCTCTACCTGATCGCTGCGGCCGTTCTGCTTGTCCGCCCGACCGGGCTGTTCGGGAGGGCGTGAGCCATGCCAGGCCCTCAGCATACTGGTCCATCGACCGCAATCCTCGTCGCGGTTGCCTTGCCTGCCCTTGCCGTATTGGCCGTCCTGCCCTGGCTCGTCGGCCTCTATCAGACCGAGCTACTCATCTATGGCCTAACCTTTGCGATCGCCGCTCTCGGGTTCAACCTATTGCTTGGATACACGGGCCTGCTGTCGTTCGGTCATTCCGCTTACTTCGGGACCGGTGCCTATGCGGTCGCGTTTCTTGTGAGCGACTTCAGCGTCCAATCAATGGAGCTGTGCATCCTTGGCGGGCTTCTGAGCGCGCTCGTGATCTCCGGGTTGTTCGGGTATGTCTGTGTCCGCCACACGCGTATTTTCTTCAGCATTCTGGCGCTCGCGCTGTCGCAGGTCCTTTGGAGCCTCGCCTTCAAGTTCTTCTGGGTGACCGGCGGGACGGATGGCATCCGCGTCCCCCGCACCGGCATCACGCTGCTCGGCGGGCTTATCGATTTCAAAGGTTCGGGCGCCTATCCGAAATTCGTCTTTTCCTATTATTATTATGTCCTCGCGCTCTTCGTGATCGCAGTGGCCATCATGTGGGTGATCGTGCATTCACCGTTCGGTAAAGCCCTCCAGGCCATCCGGGACAATGAAACGCGGGCCAGCTTCGTCGGTATCCGCGTGAGGCGCTATCGCTTGATCGCCTTCGTCATCTCGGGTGTGTTCACCGGCCTCGCCGGAGCGCTTTGGGTGCCGCTGAACGGTCTGACCACTCCAGACATTCTCTATTGGCCGTTTTCCGGCGAGATCGTCTTCATGACCGTGCTCGGCGGTTTCCGCACCTTTACCGGCCCGATCCTCGGCGCGATAGCGTTCAATTACCTGAAGGTCTACGCAGTCGCGAGCTCACACTACTGGCAGCTTGTGCTGGGTCTCGTGCTGGTCATCCTGGTGATGCTTCTGCCGACCGGTATCGTCGGCACGATCGAGCGCGCGTTCGCCAGATTGAGGAGGCGCTGACATGGCTCTCCTTCAGACGATCGATCTCAAACGGTACTTCGGCGAGACGCGGGCCGTCGACAAGGTAAACCTCAGCATCGACGAAGGTGAGTTCGTCTCCCTGGTCGGTCCCAACGGAGCGGGCAAGACCTCGCTCATCAACGTGATCAGCGCACTTTTGAAACCTGAGTCCGGCAAGATCATTTTTCAAGGAAGGGACATTACGCACGCGTCGGTGACGGAGCGCGTCCAGGCCGGAATTGCCCGGAGTTTTCAGCTGGTCAATCTTTTCGATGCGCTTTCCGCTTTCGACAACGTGGCGCTGGCGATCTTCTCGCGCGAAGGGAAAACGGCGCACCTCGCCGCACTCGCTCATCTCGACAGCGACGTTACCGAGGAGGCCGACAGCATTCTCGGACAATTCGGTCTGGCCGACAAGCGCACGGTCATGGCGCGCGACCTCGCCCAGGGAGAGCGCAAGCTGCTCGACGTCGCGCTCGCCTATGCACTGAGGCCGAAGCTCTTGTTCCTCGATGAGCCGACGAGCGGGGTCAGCACGCGCGACAAGGGCCAGATCATGGACACCGTCGCCTCGGTCGTCCGCAGCGAGGGTATCACCGCGGTGATCGTCGAGCACGATATGGATGTCGTCTTCAAATATTCCGATCGCATCGTGGTGATGGCGCAGGGAGCCATTCTGGCCCAGGGCACGCCTGACGAGATCAGAAACAACGACGAGGTCGCGATGGTTCTTCTGGGCTCCTCCGGCCCCGATGCATTCACGAGAAAGGACTGACGCCGTGCTCGAGGTCGAGGCGATCGATACGTTCCGCGGTCCGGCGCATATTCTCCACAACGTCTCGCTCAGGGTAGGCGCCAACGAGGTCGTCTGCCTCGTCGGGCGCAACGGCGCGGGGAAGACGACCACGATCGAAAGCATCATGGGCTTTCTCCCGCTGCAGGGTGGCAAGATTACATTCGATGGCGAGAGCCTGACGGGGCTGCCGCCGCACGAACGGGCGCGCCGTGGTATCGGCTATTCGCCGGAGGATTGCGGCGTCTTTCCCGAATTATCAGTGAGCGAAAATCTGATGATCAGCCGCTGGCTCGGCGAGGAGGTCGCCAGAAAGCGCGGCGATCAGCGGCCCGATCCGGATGAGCAGGCATTCGCCGTATTCCCGGAGGTGAAGGATCTCCTCAGCAGGCAGGGCCTTCATCTAAGTGGTGGCCAACGCAAGATGGTCGCCATCGCGCGGGCGATGATGCTCTCGCCGACGCTGCTTCTGCTCGATGAGGCGTTTGAAGGGCTGGCGCCCGTCATCGTCAATCGCTTCACCGAAGCGGTCATGAAGATCAAGGCGCTCGGGATCTCGATCCTCATGGCGGAATCCCACCTGGCGGCGGCCTTGCGCATCGGCGACCGGCTCTACGCCATTGATCGCGGGGAAATCATCTTCCACGGCTCTCCGCGGGACGCGCTGTCCGATGAGAGGGTCGTCAAAGCGCTGAGGGGATGAGGGCGTCCATCGCCCGGCTCGGAGTTGCGCGATGAAAGTGCATTGGGTTCTGGCTCCAGCTTCCGCAGCCGTGATCTTCGTTTCGGTCGCGAAAAGCGGTCACGAGGTGCCTGTTTATCCGTCCTTCTATCCGCACGAAATCGAAATCAGGACCATTCCCTCGAAAGAGGCGGGACATCTTCTGCGCGAAGGAAAGCTGCATGCCTATATCGGCGGCACGCCGGTTTTCACATCGCCTAAGCCCGCGCATGTCGCGCACGTCGAGTCGCTCGGCTCATACATTCTTGTCCGACTCAATCCCGAATCGGCGCTCGCTCGTGAGCCGTCCCAAGCTTGCGCCGCTCTTGATGGTGTTTTGCGCAAAATGGCGGAAAACGCTGGAGAGACAGTCGTCTTTCACCCCTACCCGGTGACACCGTTCCACGGCGACTATCTCTACCATGCCGATCGTGCGCAAGCCGAACGGGAACGGCTTCTCAGCAGCAGCATAGCGTCGCCCACGACCCTCACGGTACGCGCCAGCGATGAGGCCCGCAATCTGGTTCCTGCCGATTGGCTTACGGAAGGGACTGAGTGGACGGTTACCATCGAAGAGGTGAGTGCAGCCCGTCTCGTCGCCGACGAGACGGTGATCCTGAACGGCTGGGTCGGGCCTCGATGGGCAAGATCAGGATGGTATCAGGCCTATCGCGTTCTGGGCGACTTTGCTGCCAATGAAAGCATCGGGGAGGCACAGAAAGCAATCGTCGCTCGCCTGCAGGCAAACGACGATCCCGACGCTGTCGAGCGTATCAATCTGGAGCGGCAGCTCGTTGAGAGTCTGGCGACGGGGTGTCGGGCGCGAGTTGTAGGTTACACGGTGAAGCGGGAGTTCATCGGGGTCGATTCCTCGGCAGGAATCGAAAACGTGTCCTTCGACAAGATCCAAGGGCTCAGCTCGGCGATGTTCCTCAGAACCGTGAAGCTCAAGGATTTTCCGTGGAACGGCTGGCTGAACCTGGGCGTCCCAGGGCACCCTGACGCGGCCTGGAACCCAATCGCAGGCTTCAACGATCCGTTCGGCCGTCTCGTCTGGTACGCCGTCGGGGATCAGGCAGCAATCCCCTCTCCCTACGAATCTGCATGGACCTTCAACCGGATTTCCGAGCTAGAGGGTGCACCACGCAAATGAAGTGGACAGTGTTGGCCAAATCAATCTGCAGGATCGCCTTCTGGCTCACCTTCGTATCGATCACTTTTTTGGGGCCGCAGACACTCTTTGCGCAAAAATCCGAAGTCGTTTTCGATATTCGCATCGCGCAGGGCCGGGTCGAGCCGGCGGCGCGTGTGATCCGCGTTCACCAGGGCGATCTCGTAACAATTCGCTATACGGTGGATCGCCCGATCATCTTGCATTTGCACGGCTATGACATCACGACCAAAGCGACCCCGGGGACGGTTGCGGAAATGAGCTTTACGGCGCAAGCGACAGGGCGGTTCCCGGTAGAGGAGCATTCCCCCGATTCCCGCGCCGGTCATTCTCATGGGGAGGCCCCCGTTGTCCGTGTCGAGGTCTGGCCACGATAATGTCGCCGTTCGACCTACGCAGCTCGTAACGAGTGCCACGCTGGCTGCCGTCGCAGCAACGCCGGCAGCCGCCCACGGCTTCGGCGAGCGTTACGAGCTGCCGTTGCCGCTGGAGCTATACGTTTACGGCGCGGCGGCCGTAGTGGCGCTATCTTTCCTGGCTTTCGGACTGTTTGTACACCGCGCGCCTGCGCCGCGGGAGCGCTCCCCGAAAAATCTCCTCACCCACCCCGTAGGCCGGCTGCTGTCCCACTGGACTGTCGTTTTGGGTATGCGGCTCGCAGCCCTCGCGTTGTTTCTCGTGGTGATTGTTGCGGGCTTTCTGGGAGATCAGAACCCTTATCGAAACATCGTCCCGACGCTGGTGTGGATCATCTGGTGGGTCGGTTTCGCATTCCTCTCGGCGTTCATTGGCAACGTCTGGGCGCTCGTCAATCCCTGGACAACGGCTTTCGACGGTGTCCATCTCGCCCTCCGACGCCTAGGGTGGGAGGGCGCCGCCGAGCCTGTGCTTCGCTATCCTGGGGCTCTGGGCGTATGGCCGGCGTCGATTTTTCTGCTCGCATTCGCCTGGGTCGAGCTCATCGATCCGAACGCCGCCTCGCCTGCGCACATCGCCAAGCTCGCTATCGCCTACTCCATCCTGACCTGGGCCGGGATGGCGCTGTTCGGCCGAGATATATGGCTGAAGCACTGTGAGGTATTCTCCCTCTTCTTTGGCACATTCGCCCGCTTTTCACCGCTTGAGGTCAAGAAGGGGCGCGTTCTGGTGCGCCCATTCGGGTCGGGTCTGGTTGAAAGTCCGACCGTCTCGACGTCCATGGTCGCGTTCACCCTGCTGCTGCTTGCCACCGTGCTTTACGACGGCCTTATCGGCACCGGCGAATGGGCTCTGTTCGAGAGCGCGCTCCAGGCACATGCTCATGACATTGGAAAAACCTTGATCAGGACGGTCGGCCTTGTGGCTTTTTGGGCTCTCTTCCTTTGCGTCTATCTCGGCATTTCAGCCATCGCCAGTTGGACGGTTTCCGGCGCTCCTTCCACTTTGGAAATCGCCCGGAGCTTCGCTTTGACACTTGTGCCAATTGCGATCGGATACCACGTCGCCCATTACCTCGTATTCCTGCTGGTCCAGGGACAGTACGCCATTCCTCTCATTTCCGATCCACTCGGGCGCGGCTGGGACCTGTTCGGAACTGCAGGGTATCGGGTCGATATCGGGCTGATCGGAGCACGTTTCGCCTGGTATCTCGCTCTTGGCGCGATCGTCGGCGGACACGTGATCGCCGTCTATCTTGCGCATATCAGAGCAATTTCAATTATCTCCCGACCTCGCTCTGCCCTGGTGACGCAAGTGCCGATGACTGCAGTGATGGTGCTCTATACGTTCATCGGCCTTTCAATTGCCGCAGAGCCCATTGTCGAGAGTCGAGCCGGCGCTGAACCGATCGCGGATGCGAGCGCAAGAATCGCAATCCCGTCGGACGCCGTTCTGCCTGCCAGCGGAAGCGGCCTGCTGAACCCCGTGGGACCAGGTCAGGAGGCCGCATTGAAGCTCACCTACCGGATGCTGGGCTCTGCCTTTCACGACGGAACAAAGATCAGTCCCGCGGACCTGCTCTACGCCTATGCCTTCGCCTATCGCTGGGGCACCCGGTCAGGCGACGGAGACATGGAATACGATCCATATATTGACGCCGCGACGGCCGCGTTGCGCCGCGATCTGAAAGGCGTACGCATCACCGGCAGCGACACTACCTCGAAATCGCTGCGCGTTGGTGACGTCGATTTCGTGCGCGAAGTTTTCACCGTCGAAGTCTATCTGGCGACATCTGGGGAGACGGAGATCAGCGCATTGATCGCTCCGCCCTGGACGACGCTGCCGTGGACGGTGCTCGCTCTGATGGAAGAGGCGGTCGGCCGCGGCTGGGCTGCGTTTTCCGAAGCCGAGGCCACGCGGCGCAAAATTCCGCAGCTTGATCTGGTGCGCTCGACGGCGCTGACCTCCAAACTGGCATCACTCCTCGACCAGCTCGAAATCCAAGGCTTTCGACCGCCGGCCCTCCGAGCCCTTGTGACGGAAGAGGAGGCGCGCCGGCGGTGGGAGTCGCTTTCTGCCTTCTTCAAGGCGAACGGTCACTTCCTGGTGACCAACGGTCCCTACAAATTGCGGAGTTGGGGACCGGACCATGTCACGTTGGAGGCATTCCGAGACTTGAGCTATCCGCTGGGCGTTGGCTCTTTTGATGCTTTCGCCGTTCCGCGTCGGGGTTATATCACGGCCGCAGATTGGAATGGCCGGCGCCTGATCGTGTCGGGGGACATCGAGGTCATCGAGCGATACCAGCGCAGCTATCGCCTCATCCGCACGCCCCTGAAGTCTGTCCCGCGCCCGACGCTGCTCCGATCCGCACCGGAATGCCGCTATTTCGTCACCGGACCTGACGGCCGAGTGCTTGCGGCGGGAAAGGTCGAAGCGAGTGCGGATGCAGCGTGCCTAATTGACCTGGGAGATCGCCTTCCTCCTGGGCGCTACACGTTGGAAGCTCTTCTGGCTGTAAACGGCAACACGATGAACGCCGACATCAAGCGCTTTGATCTGGTCATACCTCCGAACCAGCAAGGTGTGGATTGACGCAATGGTTACGCTGGGAACAGAGGCGTAAGACCGCCGTGACTGGCCAGCGATCGAACTTTCAGATCATAAGCCCGGTTTCGGCCGAAGCTTTCTCGCGCCGTGAACATCTGGGCGAACGTCTGGTTTCTTCGGATGAAGTTCCAGTCGCAGGTAACGGATGTGCCATTCGACGCGTGATGTTTTCGGCGCACACCGGGCATTCCTGATCGATAGCAAATGGCCAGGCTCAAGCTCACGTTTCTCGGAACGCGCGGCGGTATAATCCTGCGGTCGCCAAGACACCTTCGGCATAGCTCGCTTCTCGTTGAGAGCGAGCGTACCCGGGTCATGATAGATTGCGGCAGCGACTGGCTGCACCAGCTCAATTCTCTCGCCCCGACGGCCATCGTGCTCACCCATGCGCATCCCGACCATGCCGGTGGACTGGCCGCAGGAGCGCAATGCCCTGTGCATGCCACGATCGAGACGTGGGCCGCGCTCGGCAGATTTCCCGTCGAGGCGAAACGGACGATTCCCCCGGGGAACCCCCTCCTGATCGACCATCTCACTTTCAAGGCATTTCCAGTCGAGCACTCGTTGCTCGCTCCGGCCGTCGGCTTGCGGATTTGCGCCGAGGGGAGCTGCATTTTCTACGCACCAGACGTGGCTGAAATCCTCGATCGGCGAGGGGCACTTTCAGGCGTAGACCTCTACATCGGCGATGGGGCGACCGTCCGCCGATCCATGGTGCGCCGACGGAATGGGGCATTGATCGGCCACGCTTCGATCGCAGCGCAACTCGGCTGGTGTAAGGACGCTGCCGTGCGACAGGCCATCTTCACTCATTGCGGCTCCCAGATCGTACGCGACAAATCCCAAGAGATGGAAACGCTCGTCCGGCGGCTTGGTCGTGAGCACGGCGTTGCTGCACGCATCGCCTACGATGGGCTTCAGCTGTCAATCGGCCGCAAACCATCGGCCGGAACTCTCTCTGTCTGATGGCCGATCGGTTGATGCCCCATTGCCAACGGCTTGCCCGGTGTTGATTCTGCCAGGACGAACCGACGCCAAGCAGCACCTTCGCGCAATGCGAATCGGCAAGCTCACCCTACATCGTCCGCGGGTCACCAACTCCGCTGCAGCCGTGGTCAGATTCCGTTCAGTCATTTGCCACCGAGTATGCGATTGCCCGGAGGCAACTAACCTGGATGCGGCCGCTTATATTAGGTTGGGGGGCGCGGGACTGGCTTACACTGATCGGAGGGCGATGTCCGCACACCATGGCCGCGACTGAGAAACCTCGAGCTTGGTGGCTCACCAGTGAGATGGCAGCACGCATTCGCGCGCACGATTGGGGCTCGACTGCGCTTGGGCCAATGGAGTCATGGGGACACCCGCTCAAGACAGCCGTTCAACTCATGCTGGGCGCAGCACAACCAACGTTTGTCGCCTGGGGCCCAGAGCTCGTGTCTCTCTACAATGACGGCTACATTCCGATCCTCGGCGCCAAGCACCCGAGCGCTCTTGGACGGCCATTGCGGGAGGTCTGGGCAGATATATGGGACGATCTCCAACCGCTGGTGGAGGCGACGCTGACGGGGCAAGGACAGCATTGCGTGGACTGTCCACTGGAGATCAGCGGTCGACCGGAGCGGCCGGTCAGCTGGTTCACTTTTTCCTGGACGCCATTGAGAAACGATGCCGGCGATGTGGAAGGCTTTTATTGTGCAACGACCGAAACGACCGACCGCATCCTCGCTGAGCGGGCGCTGCACGAAAGCGAGCAGCGGTTGCGGCTCGCGATCGAGGCAGCCGAAATCGGCATCTTCGAGATCGAGGTGGAAACCGGTCGGGTCCGCTATTCCTCCGAGCTGGCGAGGCTGCTTGGATTCCCGGAAGTGAGGGAAACGGATGTCGAGGCTGCATTCGCCCGCGTTCACCGCGAGGATGTCGCGCACGTCCGCCGTCTCTACAACGAGGCTCTGTCGCCCAGCGGCAGTGGCCACCTCATGATGGATTTCAGGTTCGTGCGCCCAGGCGGCGAAGTGCGCTGGATGACGTGGAACGGCCGTTTGCAATCCCAGCACAGGGACGGCGAGCTCAGCGCACCCAGAATTGTCGGGGTTTGCATCGACATCACCGAGCGGAAGCGCCATGAGGAGCACATTCAGCTGCTGATGCGCGAGGTCAACCACAGGTCCAGGAATATGCTCGCGTTGGTGATGGCGATTGCCCGGCAGACGTTCAGGGCCGAGCATCGGCAGGCACTCGACCTGTTCCAGGGCCGCATCCAAGCGCTTTCTACGAGCCTGGATCTGCTTGTCCGAAACGAATGGAGGGGCGTAGAGCTGAGCGATCTCGTGCGTTCACAGCTGTCGCACTTTTCCAACCTGTTCGGCAATCGAATTCGGTGGGGCGGACCCACCCTGATGCTCTCCCCGACGGCCGCCGAAGCAATCGGTATGGTGTTGCACGAGCTTGCGACCAACGCCGGCAAGCATGGCGCATTGAAGGACGACGCCGGCACCGTTCGCCTGGATTGGCAAATCCAGAGCGACGAGACGGGAGCCGCGATTTTCGAGCTGAGCTGGGCCGAGGCCGCCGGCACGGCTGTCACTCCACCAACGCGGCGAGGCTTTGGCTCAGCCGTTATCATAGATGCCATCAAGGCGCAGCTCGGCGCCGAAGTGAATTTGGCTTACCCTCCTTCGGGGATCGTGTGGCAGATGAGGTGTCCACTCGGCGCCATCGTCGGAAACAGCGTCGGGGCCTCCCCCGGGGCGGCACCCGCAGCGCCTCTCATCATTTAAGCCAGAGGTGCTTTCTCCCTGTCAGATGGAGCTTGGCTCGGCGCCAAAACATCAACGCGTATTCCCGGAATTCGGCCGAGCGGATCCCGAAAGGGCGACAACGGTTAAGGATCCCGAAAGGGAGCCAACAGTTAAAGGGTATTCGCATCGATCTCTTGATCGGTTCGGATCCGCTTTTGACAGCCGTCAATGCTTCGATGGATCTAACGAACGAGAGTGCGGTCGCAATCCAGGCCAATGCTGCGCAGACGCAGGGGTTCGCCGATATTCCGTGACTCACATTCATGGCTTGCTGACTGATCCAAGTTCCTAATAAGGAGGCTGTGGCATGTCTCTTGAGCGCTTTCGTAGATCGAGAATGGTCGTCCTCCCCCAGAGCGCGATGGCCTATCAGGCAGCTCGAGCCATGGCGGACAATCACATCGGCTCGGTGCTGGTGGGCGGACCAAAAGGCTTGGTGGGAATGGTCACGGATCGCGACCTTGCTCTTGCTGTGCTCGGCGGAGACCTCGACCCGAAAAAAACCCGGCTCAGCGAAGTGATGTCCGAGGGCGTGATCTCCTGCGACATTGGTGCGGACATCGGCGAGGTGGTCCGCCTCATGCGGGACGAGGGCGTTCGTCGCATCGCGATTACCGAGAACGAGCGGTTGGTTGGCCTCGTCACGCTAGATGATCTTGTGGTCGACGGCTCGGTCGGTATCGAGGACTTGCGCTCGATCGTTTCAGCACAGCTCGAGGTCGAGGCGCCCCACAAGCCGGCCGGGACGCTGCATCCTGAGGCTGGCGCGAAACTGCAAGCCGCCGGGCGTGCTCGCGCGCTGATGCGGGCGCAGGCGCGTGCCGAGGCGACCTATTATCGCGTAGTCACCGCGGTCGCTGATGCCGCCGGGCTGGATCGCGACCGCGCGGAACGGGCGCTGCTGCTCGGCGCTTGCATGCTCTGTCGTCGCCTCGTCCCGCAGGAAGCCGAAGATCTTATAGCGCAGCTCCCCTCGATGCTGCAGCCGCGCCTTGAAAAGTGTCTGGATGGGCCGGATCGGGCCGTGACCGCCGATGCGATCAGAGATGAGCTTGCTCGTTCTCTTGGCCTGGACCGAGAGCAGGCCACCATCACCATGAAGTCCGTCTTCAAAACGATTGGCGAGACGGTGAGTGCTGGTCAGATCGAGGAAGTGCGCGGGCAACTCCCTGAGGAAATGAAGCATCTCTTCCCTGAGACTCAGGCTTGACCAGCGGCGATAAATAATGCCGAAGATCCGGCGCAAATTTGCATCTCCGCAAATAACCGGAGTCAACGCGCAAGGCACGCCGCCGCACATGCTGCGCCGGAACCACTTGCCGGGATCGGGAGTGCGGGCATGCAGGACGGCTTGGTGCGCGACGGTATTGCTGCTCGCGGCCCCTCGGGGTCGTATTCATCAACATGCACCCCGATCTCGCCGCCGACTATGGCAGGCGGGCACGGTTGCGCAGTGGTCCACTCCGTCCGGCGATCCATTCAGTTTCCAACCTGCAAAGCCGTCAGGCGAATGAGCGAGATCAGCGGCGCAGGATAGATGCCTAGCCATATCAGGATAAAGGTCAGGGCCGCCAATGTCGTGCTACCTGTCCAAGGGACGGTTTCGAATTCGACCGCTTCTGCCTCTGCCACGGGGGTGGCCATGATGACGATGACGCGCAGATAATAAAAAAGGCCGATGACACTCCCCGCGACAAGGGCGAAGATTGCTGGCCACGCCGCGGCACCCACTCCGCCGGCGACGGCATAGAACTTGGCGAAGAAGCCGACCGTCAGCGGTATCCCGGCAAGTGCCAGCAGCGTTATAGTGAAAACGCCACCGAGCCAAGGTCGCTGCCAAAGCAAACCCCGATAATCGGCGAGCTCTTCGACCTCGGTTTCACCAGCGACAGACGACAGAACGGTTACGATTCCGAACGCGCCCAAAGTCATTACGAAATAGGCGACCAGATAATAGGTCACAGCCTCTTTTGCCAACGCGCCACCGGCAAGGAATGCCACCAGCAAGTATCCGAGGTGCGCAATGGAGGAGTAAGCGAGGATGCGTTTGACGTTGTTTTGCAGCAGGGCCAGCAGATTACCAGCCAGGATGGAAGCGACGGCCAGAACATTGATCATGATGAACACCGATCCAAAATTATAGGCATCGGCGTTGAGGAAATAGCGCAGAAGCAGGGCGAAGACGGCGCCTTTGGAAACGGTTGCGATAAAGGCGGTCACCGGCGCCGGGGCGCCCTCATAGACATCCGGTGCCCACATATGGAAGGGCACCAGGGACAGTTTGAAGCCGATGCCCGCTACGATCATGGCGAGGCCTGTCAGCCAATAGATATCCGAAGCCTCGGCGATCGTACGCAGGCGATCGCCGATCAGGGTGAATTCCATTGTGCCCAGGCGGGCGTAGATGAGCGCCATTCCAAACAGCAGAATCGCAGAGGACGTGCCGGCCAGTATCAGGTATTTCAGGCTCGCTTCGACCGGCCTTGCGCGATCGCGCGGATAAGCGATGAGGGCGAGGAGTGCAATACTAAGCGTTTCCAGGGCAACGAAAAACGACGCGAAGTGGCGACTTGCGACGAGCGAAATGGCGCCGAGCGTCGCCAGCAGCACGAGGAGATAGAACTCTTCCTGCGGTCCGCGCCGCATTTTGAGATAGCCATGGGAAAAGAGGAGCACGGAAAGAGTAGTCGCAAGGATAAGGCCAATGTAGAAGAGCGCGTAGCCATCGATGATGAAAAGCAGCGTCACGCGGCGCGGCGCCACTTCGCTGGCCGGCCAAAGAGAGATGAATGACAACAGGGTGCCGATCAACGCCAGACCGAACGTCAAATCATGGTGCCGGCGGATCGCGATCGCCAGCATGACCACGACGATCGCTGCGGCGAGAACCAGGAAAGGCAGGATCGCGAGGAGGTCCGCTCCGGCCATGGCTCACCGCGCCGCTTCCGTGAGCCCATTGGCGAGCTGGTGCAAATTACCCAGCCCCGGACGGAAGGTATCGAAGACCGGCTGGGGATAGAAGCCAAGCCAGATCAGGGTCGCAATCATCACCGCCATGATCGTCATATGCCGCACGGAAAAGTCGGGCAGCGCAGCGGCCCCTCGCGGCTCGCCGTGAAACGCCCGCTGAACCAGGACGAGTGCGTAGATGACGGCCGTGATCAGTCCGACCGCTCCCGCAATCGCGAAGCCGGCAGACCGGCTGAAGGCGCCGAGGAGGATGAGGAATTCGCCGACGAAATTGCCGAGCCCGGGCAAGCCGAGCGAAGCGATTGCGAAGAACATGCCGATGGCGGAAAGGCGCGGCATGCGCGCCCATAACCCACCCATCTGCCGCATGTCCCGCGTATGCAGCCGTTCCTGGAGCGCGCCGACCAGGATGAACAGGCCGCCGGTGCTCAGTCCATGCGCCAGCATCTGGACCACGGCGCCCTGCAGGGCGAGCTCGTTCCAGGCGTAGATGCCGAGCAGGACGAAGCCGAGATGGCTGACGCTCGTGTAAGCGACCAAGCGCTTCATGTCGTCCTGGGCGAATGCTAGGACGGCGCCGTAAAGAGTGCCGATCACTCCCAGCGCCATCGCAACCGGCGCAAAGCTCATTGCGGCGTCGGGAAAAAGCGGAACGGCAAAGCGCAGCAGGCCGTAGGCTCCGGTTTTCAGCAGGATGCCGGCGAGGATCACGCTGCCCGCCGTGGGGGCCTCTGTATGCGCGTCGGGCAGCCAGGTGTGGAGCGGCACGGCCGGCAGCTTCACAGCGAAGGCGATGAAGAAGCCGAGCATGATCAACATTTCGGTCGACGCATCGAGCTCGGTCCCGGACAGCGCGAAATAATCGAAGGTGGTCGCCCCCGTTTGCTGATGATTGATGAAAACCAGCGCCAGGATGGCGACGAACATCAATAAGCCGCTGCCTTGTGTGAAGAGAAAAAACTTGATCGCAGCGTAGACCCGCCGTTCGTGCCCCCAGATGGCGATGAGGAAATACATCGGGAACAGCATCAGCTCCCAAAAAAAGAAGAACAGGAACAAATCGAGTGCCAAAAAGACGCCGACCGTGCCGGCAAGTGTCCACAGCAGGTTGAAATGGAAGAAGCCGACGCGGTCAGTGATCTCGCTCCACGATGCGGCCACCGCCATGATGCCGAGGCCGATAGTGAGCAGGATCAGCAGCAAACTCAGACCGTCGAGGCCGAGATGAAAGCGGATGCCAAGCATCGGTATCCAGGGGAGGTCAAGCTCGGCAAACCAGGTCCCACGAGACGCAACGGAAGCGACCTCGTAGTTTTCCGACCAGACCATCAAAACCAGGACGAGATCGACCACGAGCACGATGAGCGACACCCAGCGCGGCCAATCCCGCCCGCCCCTTTGTGCGAGCCAAGCTAAGGCGCCGCCGATCAGAAGCACGAGAAAGATCCACAGCAGCATCATGCGAACACCGCGAGGATGATGAGCGTAGCGGAGCCAAACGCGACGCCGGCCGCATACCAGCGCACCAAACCGGTCTGTGATCGGCTGAGTAGCCGCCACCCGGCCTCGCTCAGCCAAGCGACACCCGCATAGAAGAAATCAATGATATCCGACCGATTAAGCTGGGCCAGCCACACGAAGGGGCGTGTCAGGGCGCGGTCATAGAGCCAATCGAAGCCCCAGCCGGCAGCCCAGAAGCGTTGCAGCGTCACGCCCACCGGCGATTCGATAAGCCGCGTCACGAAAGCCGGCCGGTCGAGGAATGCGACAAAAGCCACGGCAACGCCCAGCATGGCCAAAAGCGCGGCAATTCCGGTGAGCACGCCGGCAAGAGCCGATGAAGCGGTTGGCGCAGTCAGCGATGGCGGATTCGGAAGTACCGCCGACAGCAACTCTGTAAACGCTGGAATGCCACCGAGATACTCGGGAATTTCCACAAAGCCACCGGCCAATGCCAACAGAGAGAGGACGATCAGCGGAACGGCAATCGCAAAGCCGGTCCGCCCTTCGGGCTCGATATTCACCGGCCCGAAAAAGACGACAAATACGGCACGGAAGATGTAGATCGCGGTCAGGAACGCGCCGACGATGCCGGCTAGCCACAACCACGGACCATTGGCGCCGCTGTTCCAGGTCTCCAACAGAATGAGATCCTTGCTATAGAAGCCTGCATCAATGAAGGGCAGAGCGGCGAGCGACGCGCTGCCGATGAGGAAACTCCAGAAGGCGAGCGGCAGCCGCCGCCGCAAGCCACCCATCCTGAAAATGTCATGCTCTTCGTGAAGGCGCTGGATCACCACGCCTGCGGCCAGAAACAGCAGCGCCTTGAAAAAAGCATGCGTCATGAAATGAAAAATCGCTGCCGCCCAGGCGCCCACTCCGAGCGCGAGGAACATGTAGCCGATCTGGCTGATGGTCGAATAAGCGAGAATGCGCTTCAGATCGGTCTGGTTGAGGGCGCTGAAAGCGGCCAGCAGCAGCGTCAGCGCGCCGATGACCGCGACGGCGGTATGGATCGGCGGGGCCAACTCGTATAGAACGTGCGTACGGGCGATCAGATAAACGCCGGCCGTCACCATCGTTGCCGCGTGAATCAGAGCACTGACCGGCGTCGGGCCGGCCATTGCATCGGGCAGCCAGACCTGGAGCGGCAGTTGCGCCGATTTACCCAACGCGCCACCAAGCAGCAATCCCGCCGCAGCGATCGCAAGACCTGAGCCCACCGGCCAGCTCTCTTGTGCGCGCTGCATCAGCGGTTGAATCTCGAGCGCGCCAAGATGCGTGAAGAGCACGAACAGGCCAATGACCATCGCTGTGTCGCCGACGCGCGTAACCACAAAAGCCTTTCGCGCAGCAAGACCATTGGCGGGATCCCGATACCAGAAGCCAATCAGGAGATAACTACAGAGCCCCACGCCCTCCCAGCCCAGGTAAAGGAGGAGCAGGTTGTCCGCGAGGACCAGCACCAGCATCGCGGCGACGAACAGATTCATGTAGGCGAAATAGCGGCTGTAGCCTTCGTCGTCGGCCATGAACTCCGCAGAGTAGAAATGGATCAGGAAACTCACGAAGGTGACGACCAGCATCATCACGACCGACAGTGCGTCGAGATAGAAGCCGACGGCCGAATTGAAGCCTCCGATCGCCATCCATCGCCAAACAATTTGGGTGTAAGGCTGCTGCGCACTCAGAAAACCCGCCGCGACGATCAAAGCCAAAATGGCCGAGATTCCGACCGAGCCGACGCCGATCGCTGCAATCCATCCGCGCGGGAGGGTGCCCGCCGTGATGAATAGAATGGCGAAGCCGAAAAGTGGAAACGCAGGAACGAGCGCGAGCAGATCCAGCATCTTCAGCCCCGCATCTCGCTTGCCGCGTCGGCGTCGACGGTCACCGTGCGATGATAGAATTGCAGGATGAGGGCGAGCCCGACCGATACCTCGGCAGCGGCGAGCGCCAGAATAAGGATGAACATGATCTGACCGTCGGCCGCTGCCCATCGAGCACCGGCGGCAATGAAGGCGAGCCCCGCCGCGTTCAGCATGATTTCGATCGACATCAATATGAAGATGATGTTGCGGCGAGCGAGGACACCGATGACGCCCAGTGAGAACAAAACGGCAGCGAGCAGCAGGCCGTATTGCATCGGAACGTCAGCGGTCATTTCTGCAACCACTATTCCTTCGTTCACGGACTCGCTCCGTTTCGCACCCTGGAGGCATTCATCGCTGAGTTTCCTGCTGCGCTTCTCGCGCCGTTTCCATCTCGGGTTTGGCGACAGCCCTTTCTCGCCGCCCGAGGTGGTACGCACCGACGAGGCCAGCGAGCAGAAGCATGGACGCAAGCTCGACAACCAACAGATATGGCCCGAAAAACAGCGCCCCGACTTCGCGTGGAGTGACTGTGGTGCCGACGGGAACCGCGGCAGGTCCCTGCCAAAGCATGTAGATCAGCTCGCCCAGGAGAACCGCCGACAACCCTGCAGGTGCCATCCACATTCGTGGCGCGAGCCAGCGTCGTTCCTGCGCCACCGCCGCTTCTCCCAGATTGAGCATCATGATGACGAAAACGAAGAGCACCATGATCGCCCCGGCATAAACGATGACCTCGAGGGCCGCGGCGAAAGGTGCTCCGAGGACATAGAAGACGATCGCGACCGCGAGTAGCGAGACGATAAGGTTGAGCAGCGCATGGACGGCATTCGTTTCAATGATCACCATTATGGTCGCGAGGACGGCGACAACAGCCGCGATGTAAAAGGCAGCGGTCATGGCATCAACCCTCGCAGATCCACCGGCGGCTCTTCGTTCTCGGCCCGGCCCTTATCCTTGCCGCCGACCGCCCTGCCCGCGACGCGATAGAAATTGTAGCCCGGATACTTTCCGGTGCCGCTGATCAACAGGTCTTCTTTCTCGTAGACAAGGTTGTGCCGCTCATATTCACTCATCTCGAAATCGGGCGTGAGCTGGATTGCATAGGTCGGACACGCTTCTTCGCACCAGCCACAAAAGATGCAGCGGGAGAAGTTGATGCGAAAATATTCGGGATACCAGCGCCCGGTCTCGTCCTCGGTCTTCTGCAGGGAAATGCAATCGACGGGACACGCGACGGCGCACAGATAGCAGGCGACGCAGCGCTCTGCGCCGTCGGGATCGCGTGACAGGATAATCCGGCCACGAAAGCGCGGCGGCAGATATGGCTTCTCTTTCGGATATTGCACCGTGACGCGACGCCGGAACAAATGAAGGAAGACATACCAGATCGACCGTAACTGACTGAGCATGCCGTCCTCCGATCAATGTCCGATCGCAAGCAGAACCGCGCCGGTCGCCAAAATGTTCAGCAGTGAAAGCGGCAGCATCGCCTTCCAACCCAAGGCCATGAGCTGATCGTAGCGCGGCCGCGGCAGGGCAGCCCGCAACAGAATGAAGAAGCAGACGAAGAATCCGGTCTTTATCAAGAACCACAGGATCGGCGGCAAGACCGGCCCGAGCCAGCCGCCGAAAAACAGCGTGGTGATCATCGCCGAAATGAGGAGGATGCCGACATACTCGCCAACGAAGAACATGCCGAATTTCAGGCTGGAGTATTCGGTATGGTATCCGGCAACCAGCTCGCTTTCCGCCTCCGGAAGATCGAAGGGCAGGCGGCGCGTCTCTGCGATTCCGGCAATCAAGAAGACTGCGAAGCCGACGAACTGTGGCCCGATGTACCAAAGGCCACGCTGCGCCTCGACGATCTCCCGAAGATTGAAAGAACCGGCCAAAAGAACGACGCCGAGGAACGATAGGCCCATGAACACTTCGTAGCTCAGCATCTGTGCGGCCGCACGAATGCTGCCGAGCAGGGCGTACTTGCTATTGGAGGCCCAGCCGGCAAGGACGGCGCTGTAGACGGAAAGTGAACTCATCGCCAGGAAAAACAGGATACCGATGTTGCCGAGATCGGTGATGCCGATACCCGGAGCGATCGGAATTACGGCAAATGCCAGGAGCACTGTGGCCATGATGATGGCCGGTGCCAGGACGAAGACCAGCCGGTCGGCAAATGGCGGAATCCAATCCTGCTTGAATAGGAGCTTGATCATGTCGGCCACCACCTGCAGGGTGCCGAACGGACCAACACGGTTGGGCCCATACCGGTCCTGCCACAGTCCCAGCAGCCGCCGCTCGATCCAGGTCAGCACCGCCGCAACTGCGACCAAAACGATGAGAATTCCAAAGACATTGGCGATGCCCTGCGCGAGCTCAGTCATGACGGTGCTGCTGCCTCCCGTCCTGATCACCCGCTGTGGTGATTTTGCCCCAATCCGGCAGTGGCGCGACATTGAGCAGCCCGGCGGGTATCCCGGCCACGCCCTTGGGCAAATCGCGTCGAATTTTGACCGGTAAATGCCGTTTCGCCCCTGCGATATCGAGCGTGACGCTATTTCCCTCCGCGGTGCCGAGCGACGAAGCGTCAGCCGCGTTCAGGGCGACATAGCCTGCCGGCACACGTTCCGCCACGGCCGGCGCCAATCGGCTCAATTCTTCACTGCCGTAGATTTCGTATAGCGGTAGAACCAACCACTCACCCCTGCGGGCGGTGAAGGCCGGAGGCGTCCTCTCATAATAGGCTGGTGCTGCACCCGGTTGCGGCTCGATCAGCCGCACGCCCGCGTCCCCACCACGCAAGGCGCCCCCGATCTCCTCTTGGAATTTGTTGACCGACTGCACCGAATTCCACGACGGGGCCCAGAAATAGGGGATTACCGCAGATGGCAACCGGCCACCATAATACCCTTCCATCGTGAACGAGAACGGCGAGTCCAGATCGTCTGGCGGCTTTGGCTCGTGCACGGTCTCGGCAGCGTGAATCGCCGTGCGCCCACTGTAACGGTGCGGTTCGCGAGGAATTTTGCTGCCGCTCACCCGGTAATCCGCGCCGGGGGCTGCGTCGCGGATCGGTGCGAGATGCGGAAAAGTCGCCGCGCATGCCGCGATCACGTCATCCAAACGGCGCCATGTCGGCTCCGGCGGACGGCCAAGAATGCTCATGAGATCGTGCATCCATCGCCAACTCGCCTGCACATCGCCGCCTGGAACGACAACCTGGAAAAAGCGCTGCGCTCGACCTTCATTGCTGACGAGGGTGCCGTCGGTCTCCGCGAAGGTTCCGGCCGGGAGTACAATCTCTGCCCGGCGGACCGTATCGTTCATCACATGGTCGATAACGATGACGTGGCGAGCGCGTTCGAGACAGCGGTCCACCACCGCTTTGTCGGTGCGGCGGTAAAGGTCGTTTTCTAGAATGATCAAGGTCTGCGCTTCGCCTGTTTCAATCGCCTGGAAAGCCTCCGCCAGCGTGCCACCGCCCATGAGTCCGAGCCCAAAGCTGTTGCTCTCGGGAGGTACGAGGCAGAGCGTGCCGGGTCGGCCCGTCCGACACAAAGCCCAGGCGACGTTGGCCGCCGCCTCGATGAGAGCGGCATTCGCACAACCGTTGCCCGCGACAATCAGCGGCCGTTCAGCCGTAATGAGCGCTTCCGCAATCTCACGCGCCAGGCCGTCGATCTCTGGCGCAAGCTCCGGGGCCGCTGGAGCTGCGGTGTCGATCATCCGGGCTACGGCGAAGCCGAGGCGCGCGAGATCATCAGGAGCTGCTCGAAAACAACGCGTGGCAACGTCGTCGAGCCGGCTCGCGACGGGTGTCGCAAGAAAAATAGGACTTTTCTCGTTCCCGCCGGCTTCGCGAACCGCTTGGTCCTGCCAGCGTGGAATCTTGAGCCGATCTGCGATCGCCAGGGATTTCTGCCGAACCGCCTGGCGCAGGCTCAGGGCAAGGCGGGGCGCCGTATTTGGTACGTCCTCACCCAGCACCAGCACCCCATCTGCCTCTTCGGCCTCCTTCAGAGATGCAGCACGGGCCGGACCATTTCTCAGAACCGCCAGCGTCAACGTCAGCAATTCATGATCGCTCTTCGACAATCCGAGATAAAAGCGGTCCGCGCCGACCAGGGTACGCAGCGCAAAGTTGGCTTCGAGCGATGCACGCGGCGAGCCGATGCCAATTGCCTTGCCGGTTCCGATCATTTCCGCGACCCGTTGGAGCGCCGCCTGCTTGGTCATAGGCGAGAGAGTACCGTCTTTCCTCAGGAGCGGCTCGCGAACCCGCAGCTCGCTGTTTGTGAAACCGTACCCAAACCTGCCGCGATCGCACAAGAAATAGCCATTAACCGCACTATTGTAGCGGTTCAGAACGCGCTTCAATTCCCCCGCGCGCTCGTTTACCGTCGTGTTGCAGCCAAGGCTGCAATGGATGCAAATGGACGGCGCTGCTCGCAAATCCCATTTGCGGTTATAGACCCGGCTCAAGGTTTTGTCGTCGAATACCCCGGTCGGGCAGACCTCGGCCAGGTTGCCACTGAATTCATTCTCGAGAATGCCATCCTCGTAGCGACCGAAATAGACATTGCGGTGAATGCCAAAAACGCCGAAATCGCGCCCTCCCGCATAATCCCGGTAAAAGCGGACGCAGCGATAGCAGGCAATGCACCGGTTCATCTCATGCGTCAGGAAAGGCCCGAGATATTGGTTTCGATAGGTGCGCTTCCTGAATCGATAACGGCGATAGACATGGCCGGTCATCAGCGTCATGTCCTGGAGGTGACATTCGCCGCCTTCCTCGCAAACTGGGCAGTCATGCGGGTGGTTGGTCATCAGCCACTCGATGATGCTGGCGTGGAACGCCTTGACCTCCGGATCGGCGATGGAGATCCGCAAGCCGTCTGCCGCAGCCGTCATGCACGACATGACGATGCGGCCATGTTGGTCGTCGGCACCGTGGAATTGCTTTACCGCACATTGGCGGCACGCGCCGACTGATCCCATCGCTGGATGCCAGCAGAAATACGGAATATCGAAACCGAGTGACAGGCAGGCATGGAGAAGGTTTTGCCCTGTCTCCACCTCATAGGACTTGCCATCGATTTCGATTCTGGCCAAAGGCTAGCTCCACGGACAGCGCCGCTCGTCGATATGACGCTCGAAATCGGCTCGGAAATACTTCAACCCGCTCTGAAGCGGCTCCATCGCCCCAGGTGCAAGCGCGCAGAACGTCTTGCCGGGGCCAAGGAAGCCCGTATGCATCGCGAGAATATCGAGATCCTGTGCTTGTCCCTGCCCTGTTTCGATAGCCGCGAGCATGCGCTCCACCCACGGCAGCCCATCGCGGCACGGCGTGCACCAGCCACAGGACTCCTGCGCGAAGAAATGCTCGAGATTGTGCAGCATGCCGACTGGACAGGTCCGGTCGTCGAGAATGATCATGGTGCCAGTCCCCAACCGGCTGCCGACTTTCTGGACCGCGCTGAAATCCATGAGGACGTCGAGATGTTCCTCGAGAAGAAATTCGGTCGAGGCGCCGCCCGGAAGGAGCGCGCGAAAGCCGTAGCCTTCGCGCATGCCGCCAGCGTGTTCTTCAAGAATCTCTCGCGCCGCGGTCCCCATCGGCAGCTCCCAAATCCCGGGGCGTTTCACACGGCCGCTGACACCGTAGAGCTTCGTCCCCCCATCTTCGCTGCGGCTGAGACCGCGAAACCAGGCAGCGCCATGATTGACGATGTGCGGCACGTTGCACAACGTCTCGACATTGTTGACAATCGTGGGCTTGCCCCAAAGTCCGCTCGCCTGCGGAAATGGCGGCTTTGCGCGCGGAATGGCGCGGCGGCCTTCCAGGCCATTGAGCAGCGCCGTCTCCTCGCCGCAGATGTACCGGCCTGCACTGGCATGGAGATGAAGCTCAAGGTCGAAGCCCGAGCCCAAAATATTTGTGCCAAGATAGCCCTTTTCAGAAGCCTCGGCGATCGCGCGCCGGAGGCGTCGGGCGGACAGCACATACTCCGCACGAAGGAAAATATAGGCGATACGGGCCTCGATGGCGAAAGCGCTGAGGATGACGCCTTCAATAAGCTGATGCGGATCCCCTTCCATCAGCAACCGGTCCTTGAAGGTGCCGGGCTCCATCTCGTCGGCGTTGACGACGAGATACTTGGGCGACGGTGCATCCTCTCCTCTTGATACGAAGCTCCATTTCTGGCCTGTCGGAAATCCGGCGCCGCCCCGGCCGCGGAGCTTCGATTCTGTCACCTCGTGCATAACCTCGTCGGGCATCATACTGCGAAGCGCCTTGCGAACCGCCGAATATCCGCCGGCGCGCTCGTAGTCGCCAATCGACAACGGTTCTTGTCCGGGTCGGATGTTTCGGGTCAGCGGCCGTTCCACGTAAATCCGTCCCAAGTTCAGCGAAATCTCGCAAGCACTTCGTCAAGTTGCCCGATCTCGAGACCCCCGATGAGATCATCGTCGACCATCATGACCGGGGCATGATCGCAAGCCCCGAGGCAAACCGTCGGCAACAGGGTGAAGCGGCCATCTGCCGTTGTTTCACCGGCTTTTATGTCTAGGCGGCTTTCAATTCCGCGCCGCAACGCCTCGCAGCCCATGATCCAGCAGGAAACACTGTCGCAAAGCAGGATGACGTGCCGCCCAACGGGGCGGCGAAAAATAAGATTATAGAAAGTCGCAACGCCGTCGAGCTCGTCGGCAGACATGTCGAGGAGGCGGGCGACATCCCGCAGATTTTCATCCGAAACCCAGCCGCGCGAGCGCTGCACTTCACGCAAGGCCTCGATCGAAGCTCCTTGCTTGTTCTCATAACGTCGGGCGATCGCTTCGATCGCCTCGGTTTCGGCGGTCGTCAGCATCACGAGCGCCTCATCTGTCCACATCCGCCATCACGAAATCGATACTCCCGAGAATGGCAATCAGATCCGCGACCATGGCCTGACGGCACATCAGCGGAATCATCTGCAGATGCGGAAATGATGGCGTGCGTATGCGTGTGCGGTAGGACATCGTTCCACCATCGCTGATAAGATAATAGCTGTTCAGCCCCTTCGTCGCCTCGACACAGGCGCTAGCCTCGCCGGGTGGAATAACCGGGCCCCAGCTCACATTGAGAAAGTGGGTGATCAGCGTCTCGATGTCGTGCATCGTGTGTTCTTTGAGCGGCGGCGTCGTCAACGGATGCATCGCCTTGTAGGGGCCGGCGGGCATATTCTCGACGCATTGACGGATAATGCGGAGGCTTTGCCGCATCTCTTCGACGCGCACGGCCGTGCGGTCGTAGCAGTCACCATGAAGGCCGGTCGGAATTTCGAAGTCGAAGTGCTCGTATCCCGAATAGGGTCGTACTTTCCGTAGATCCCATTCAAGTCCACATGCTCTCAGGCTTGGGCCGGTGGCGCCCCACTCGATCGCCTCATCGAGGCTGTAGGCGCCGACACCCTGCGTACGCATTTTGAAAATGCGGTTCTTCATGACGATCTTGTCGTATTCGTCGAGCCGGGGCGGAAGATAGGCTACGAACTCACGCACGAGCCGGTCCCATCCTTCCGGCAGATCCTGGGCCACACCGCCGATGCGGAACCACGCCGGGTGCATGCGAAAACCACAGATGGCTTCGATGATCTCGAAGACACGCTCGCGATCCGTGAACATGTAGAATACCGGCGACAGCGCGCCGACGTCCTGCGCCATTGTCCCGTAGAACACGAGATGGCTCGCAATCCGGAAAAGTTCGGCCAGCATGATCCGGATCACTTTCACCCGGTCTGGCACCTCGATTCCGGCGAGCTGCTCGACGGCGAGCACATAGGGCAGATTGTTCATCACCCCGCCGAGATAATCGACGCGGTCCGTGTAAGGGATATAGGTGTGCCAGGATTGGCGCTCGCCCATTTTTTCGGCGCCGCGGTGGTGATAGCCGATGTCCGGCACCGCGTCTATGATGTCCTCCCCATCGAGCTGAAGCGCCACGCGGAAAACGCCATGCACGCTCGGATGATTCGGTCCGAGATTGAGGAACATGAAGTCGCTGGTTTCGCTGCGCCGCTTCATGCCCCAATCCTCGGGCCGAAAACGCAGCGCGTCCTGCTCGCTGTCCTGTTTTGATTCCGGCAGCTCAAAAATGCCCATTTCCGTCGCTCGGGCCGGGTGATCTTTCCTGAGCGGGTGGCCCTGCCAGGTGGGCGGCATGAGAATTCGCCGGAGGTGCGGATGCCCCTCGAAGACAATGCCGAACATATCCCAGACTTCGCATTCGTACCAGTCGGCGGACCTCCACAGGTCCGTCACCGTCGGGCACGTCGGCGTATCGCCTGATAGCGCTACCTTGATCCGAATGTCATCGGCCCTGTCGTAAGATAGGAGGTGATAGACAATGGTGAAATCGCCCGTCGGTCCGGGACGACGATGCGAGCGATGGCGCTCATCGATCGCAGTCAGGTCGAAAAGGGTTCGGTAAGGCCGCTCGATTTTCTCCTTCAGATAGGCCAGGATTTCATGCGCTCGTTCCGCCGGCGTCCAGAAAGTCGGCACCGAGTCGCGCGTCTCCTGCGGCCGTATGGCCTCGACACCGAAACGTGCGGTCAAATCACGGAGGACAGCAGATGAATGCTGGAGGTCGGGATCGTCGGCCATCGCCTCAAACACTATCCGGTGTACGCAGTACGGTGACTTGGCTCCGCTCGGCCCGCTTGATGTCGCGCATGCTGGGGCGTGGCGGCCGCTCGACACCCTGCGGTCCGACGACCCAGCTCAGGGGCCGCCTTTCCGTGCCGATCTGTTCCTGGAGCAGGACAAGTCCCTCGAGCAGGGCGTCAGGACGCGGCGGGCAGCCCGGCACGTAGACATCGACTGGCAAAAAGGTATCGACCCCTTGGACGACGCTGTAGATGTCGTACATGCCGCCGGAATTCGCGCACGACCCCATCGAAATGACCCAGCGCGGCTCCAGCATCTGGTCGTAGAGCCGCTTTATGACCGGCGCCATCTTGATGAAAACCGTCCCGGAAATGACGATGAGATCGGCCTCTCGTGGGCTGGCGCGCAGCACCTCTGCGCCGAAACGCGCGATGTCGTATTTGCTGGTGAAGGCCGTGGCCATTTCCACGTAGCAGCACGAAAGACCGAAATTGAAGGGCCAGATCGAATTCTTCTGTCCCCAGGATACGATGTCCTGAAGCCGGGTCAGGATAACGCTGCGCCTCACAGCCTCTTCGAACGAGCTGCTGGTGCTCCCGTTTGGGCCCGTAGCCGGCGGCCTGCTCAGCGACCACGTCATCGCCGCAATTCCCTATCGAGCGGGATGAGCCGCTCACGTCGGGGTCCCCAATCCAGCGCGCCGCATCGCCATAAATAGACGAGCGCAGCGACAAGAACCCCGATGAAGATCAACACTTCGATATAGCCAGCCCAGCCGACGTCTCTGAAGGCGATTGCCCAGGTGAATATGAAGACCGTTTCGAGATCGAAAATGACGAAGAGCATCGCCACGAGATAGAATTTCGCCGGAAACCGCAAATGAGCAGAACCGACGCTGACAATTCCGGATTCGAATGGCTGGACGGTCGCCTTCGATTCGTGCCGCGATCCGAGGAGATAAGAGCTGCCGAGCATCACCGCGATCAGCCCGATGACGGCTGCGGAATACAGCACCAGCGGCCACAGCGGCATAGGTATCCCCGTCAACTGCCGACCCGCTCCTTGGCCGACAACTCCTGCTCCGAACAAGCGTTCCCGTCCGCACCCTCCTTACCTGGCCTTTCCATGCATCACCGGGAGCGCTGGGGGCGAGCGCCGCGATCGCAGATTGGTCTGCTGGCGGCGGCCGAGTGAATGGAGGGTCAGCTCACTAGCCGAGCGTCTGCTTTGTTTAACGCGGCCCCATCACACTGGTGGCCGTTTCATCCGGAGCGGTACCGAAATTACTTACTCTGACTTGAATGGATGGAAAAATGCCGCGGCACGAGAAGCAGTATCAGCAGTATCAGCAGGCCGACCACGACCATGACGAGGAACAAATCGCGGGTGGCGACATCAATCGACTGGCGCAGATAGGTCTCCGCGGCGGCTCCGATGTCGGCGTGATGGAGCGCGCCAATGACGTCGTTCACGTTTCTGGGCAACTCATCGGCAACTGAAACCGGCGCGTTGGCAAGGCGACCGGCTACGGTCGCATTGAAGACAGCGCCGAACAGGGCTGCGCCAAGACTCTGGCCCAAATAGCGCGAGAACATATTTGCGCCGGTGACGACGCCGCGCTGGTTCCAGCCGATCACCGACTGAACACCGACCAATAGCGGGGTAGACAATAAGCCGAAACCCGCGCCTAGCGTGATTTGGTCTATCACCACCGCCCATACCGGCTGGGGGCTCGGCATGAGCAGGAACGCACCCGAGCCAAGCAATATCAAAATCGATCCGATAAGGGCCGTGTCGCGGAAGCCGATACGCAGGTACAGGCGACCGGATAATGCCGATGCCGTGGGCCAGCCGACCGACATGGTAGCAAGCACCATGCCCGCCGCAATCGGACCAAGACCTTGCACCGATTGCAGGAAGGTCGTCAGGTAGGTCATAGGCGCCATCATCACCAATCCCATGCCGACCACGGCAAGATTGGATCCGGCCAGGATACGTCGTCGCCAAAGCCAGCCAGGCATCACGGGCTCGGCGGCACGTCGCTCAGACCACACCATCCCGGCCAGCAGCACGACGGCAATTGCGAAAACCGCAATGCTCTCGGGGGAACTCCACGCCCAAGCCTGCCCGCCCTGGAGCAGGCCGAAGATCATTACGCCAACGGATGTGAGCACGAGCACCGACCCAAGATAGTCGATACGCGGATGGCGGCGCTCGAAGTCTTCGTGCAAAAAGGCGCCGATCAGCGCCAGTGCCAGTGCGCCGACGGGCAAATTAACCAAGAATATCCAGCGCCATGAAACGTATTCGACGAGTGCGCCGCCGAGAACCGGCCCAAGGATCGCGGCAATGCCCCAGACGCTCGAGAGCCATCCCTGGACGGCGGCGCGTTCGCGCACCGAATACAAGTCACCTGCCAATGTCGACACCGTGGCGATGATCGCACCAGCGCCCAAGCCCTGAATGCCACGAAACACGATCAGTGAGACCATGTTCCAGGACAGCGACGAGGCGGCGGAGCCGGCCAGGAAAACCAATGTACCGATGATCAGCACGGGCTTGCGGCCGAACAGGTCCGACAGCTTGCCGCAGGTGGGAATGGTGACCGTCTGCGCGAGCAGATAGATGGAAAACACCCAACTGAACAGCCGGAAGCCACCGAGATCCGCCACGATCTGCGGAACGGCGGTGGCCACGATCGTCGTATCCATCGCAGCCAGCATCATCGTGCACATCAGCGCCACGAGGATCAGGCCGCGCGGGTTGGTGTGATCACGTTCTCGCACTGTCATCATGAAAGCGTCCGGAGCAGTGGAGGGCGCCCAGGGACGAGGACCAATTCGAATTGGCCCTTAGTTGCTGCTCGGTTCTCGTGAACAAATCAAGCTCCAGATCAACTCTGCGCTGCCGCGGTTGTGAGGTGTGCCACGCGCGCAAAATCTTGTTGGATCGCTGAGCGCGCTCACTCCTCAGAGGATCAACGTCATGGAAACGATCTGATCGTTATCGGCACTGGGACGGCAGCATAGACGGTCGCGATGAACTAGCGGAAAGCCGATTTGGCGAGTGCCGTCGTGATCGGCGCTGCATCTTACGCGGCTGCACCCCCGAGAAGAATGAAGTGGCGGCCGGCTCCAACAGGCGTCATTGATACCCGATATTCATCACGTACTCCCGGAGCAGCAAGTCTTCGCTTTCCACCTCCTCGAGAAGGACCTCCAGTGCGTCCTTCACATTGAGCACGCCCAGTGGTCGGGAATCCGAATCCGTGATCGGGATGTTCTTCAATCCCCGCTGCTTCATCGTCGACCAGACTTCCTCCACCCAATCATCGGGATGGCACACCACGACATCCCGGGTCATTACCGACGACGCCTGGATATCACAGTTATCTGCTCGGCAGCGGCCGATCTCAGCCACAACATCAGTTTTCGTAATCACACCTGCCAAGCGCCCTCTCGGATCGCATACGACGATGAGATCGGTTCCGGGCTGCAGAAGCTTCGCGACGTCGATCAGGGAAGCATCATCTCTGATCGTGACGAGCCTGTTGCGAGCTGCAGGCAGCAATTTCTCGACCAGCATCGGGCTGATCCTCCTGCCGATTAGAGGATGTTCTTTTCATTGAAGTGCCTTATCAGAACCAAGCGCCACCATCAGCGTCGCGACAGTTCCGGCAATAGCGAGGATGAAGCAGCCAAACTGGGCCGCAATAATCATCGCGAGCTTCGCCCACGAGTGCTGATAGTCTTCGATAATGACCTGCAATCCTAGAGCGGCGTGATAGAACAGCGTGATGAGGAGTGCGATCATCAGAATAGGGACGTACGGCCTCCGCACCCATTCGGTAAAGGCGGCGTAGTCGCTTCCCGTATGTGCGATGATCGAAGCGATGAACCATAATGTCAGCGGAATGAGCGCGATTGCCGATAGTCGCTCCGCCCACCAATGCTCTACACCGGATTTTGCCGAACCCAGTCCGATCGCGCGGGCGAGAGGGGATCGCATGTCCTTCCGGTTCATGGCTTTTCGCTTCCTATGAATAGGCGACCACCCATGTGATGATCGTGAGTACGATGCTCGCGGCGACGGCCAGCCAGCCTCCGAGGTAGACCTGCCGGAGCTCGAATGCGTGGACGGTATCCCAGACCAAATGCCGGACGCCGCCGCACAGATGCATGAAAAAGGCGAAGGTGAAGACGAACAGTACGATTTGCCCGATCCAGGTGGAAATCGCGCCTTGCACAGCGGCGTAGGCGTCGGGCCCCACAGCGCCCGCGATCAGCCACGCGACGAGGCCGACCGCCGCAAGGCTCAAGAGAACGCCCGTGACCCGATGCGTGAACGACAGGACGGAGGTGAGCTGCGGGCTATAGATCTGGATGTTGGGAGATACTGGAAGGACCCGCTCCCTGTTTTGCGAAGAAGGGCTGGCAAGCGGGCGTTCGGTTCCTCTGGCCATCTTTCCTCCGCTTGAATGGCGTTCCAGCCGGATCAACGATCCAGTCAGCTCCGTCGCTCGAACATCCTTTTTTTGATTTCGGCGATCGCCTTTGCCGGATTCAATCCTTTCGGACACGTGCGCGTGCAGTTCAGTATGGTGTGACAGCGATAGAGCCGAAACGGGTCCTCCAGATTGTCGAGCCGTTCTTCGGTCGCTTCGTCTCGGCTGTCGGTAATCCATCGCCAAGCCTGCAGAAGCGCAGCCGGCCCTAGAAAGCGGTCGGAATTCCACCAGTGGCTCGGACACGCCGACGTGCAGCAGAAGCAGAGGATGCACTCGTAATATCCGTTCAGCTCATGGCGCTCTTCCGGCGACTGGCGCCGCTCCACATTGGGCTCGGTCGTCTTGGTCTTAAGCCAGGGCTCGATCATGTGGTATTGGGCGTAGAGGTGCGTGACGTCGGGCACGAGGTCCTTGATGATGGTCCTGCTGGCTAGCGGATAGATGCGCCCCGGGTCACCGAGATCGCTGATGTGCCGCGTGCAGGCGAGCCAGTTCGTGCCGTCCATGTTCATCGCGCAACTGCCGCAGATACCCTCCCGGCAAGAGCGCCGGAAGGCGAGCGTCGGGTCGACGTTGTTCTTGATCCAGATCAGCGCATCGAGCACCATCGGCCCGCATTGATCGAGATCGACCTCGAAGGTGTCGAGCCGGGGATTCTCGCCGGTTTCCGGGTCATAACGATAGACTTCGAACGCTTTGATGCGTCTGGCGCCTGCCGGGGCTGGCCATCGCTTTCCCTGCTGGATGCGAGACTGCGGAGCCAAGCCGAAATTCTTCGGAACAGGAAACCGCTTGAACAACCTCGTACGCGGAACCTGTTCTGAGGACTCGATGATCATTCTTCGCCTTCCAAAGCGGATCGAGGCGGCCGCCGCACGGCCGAGGGGTTCTGATAGAGTGAACGACTTATTGCTGGGGCACGTTCCAGCGCATCAGGTCCCGACAAATGGACAAGGCACCTGTTCTGCGGCCAAGCAAAGCGAGAAAGCAGGGAGGAATGCCGCAGGCATCGCTGAGCACTAAAGCGGCAAGACATGCTTCGCCGCAGATCTGCGAAAAGCCCAAGAAGCCTGAAACTGCGAGATACCGCAGTTTTCGAGCGAATCCCGGACTCAATATCAGTTTTGCCTTATTCAGGCTTTTGCAGGACGTGAAGCAGTCGCTCGCAGCGTCACGACGTTGATCGGACGCGGGAGCGGCCCGTAAACCGCCGGCAGGCACCACATCATTCCGCCGACGTGCATCGATGCCACCCCCGCTCCCCCGATCAGGCCGCGCCTGCGAGCGACGACGCGGCCGCGAGCGGCTCGGCTCTGACGTAGCGGCGTGCGTCCAGCGAGCGCAGGAACCGCCAGACGAAGAGCAGCGTGGTCAGCAGCAGGCCCGGATACCCGATCCCGCCCAGTACGTAGGGTAACGTCGGGTTGCCCTGCTGCACGCTCGCCAGATTGAAGCTGAGCAGGCCCAGCGTGATGAGGCCGCCGAAGAACCACATCGCAAGCAGCCACAGGCCCGTTTCCCAACTGCTCAGCCGCCGGCCCCACCCGGACGGCGCCGGTATCTCTGCCGAATCGTGCTCCGCGGGCACGCGCCATCCCAGCGTCAACAGGTCATAGACCAGCAGCAAAACGCCGATCGCGAAAACGATGCCGAAGACGGGCACCATGACCTTGGCGAAGTGCATCGCCGGTGCCACGTCGCCGCCGAACCAGTCGAGACCCAGGGTGCGGTAGACGAACACCTGCACGGTGCCGCCGATGGCGAAGGCGAAGCCGAGCCCGAGCATGCCGGTAAAGACCAGCCAAAAAACGAGCTTCCCGAGCCTCTGGTCGAAGTTGCTGACGCCGCGCATGAGCGGAATTGCATAGTAGGCGGCCGCGATGCCGAGCATGCCGAACGTGCCGAAGAGCGCAAGGTGCGCGTGGCTCACCGTCACCCACGTCCCGTGCGACCAGACGTTGGTGAGCGCAAAGGTCATGGTGAAGCCGAGGATGCCCGCGCCCACCTGCTCGAGCACGACCGAGCCGAGAAGGAAGGAGAAGGCCGGCGTGTTCTCGAGCGGCTTTCCATCCTGATGGGCGTCGAGATAGATGTGCCAGAAGCAGAAGATCAGCGGCACCGGCTCGAGCGCGCTGAACAGCGCCCCCCAGAACTGCCAGAACTCGGGCGTGCCGATCCAGAAGTAATGGTGCGCATTGCCCAGCAGACCGGACAGCCAGACGAGCGAGACGCCCCAGAACACGGCATAGCCCACGGACTTCACGTCGGCCTTGAACATCAGCACGAGCAGGAAGCCGACGAGCGAGATGTGGATGACCTCCCACACGCCCTCGACCCAGTAGTGGACGACGTACCAGCGGAAATACTCGCTGAGGTCCAGCCGCTCGACGAAGAACATGCCAAAGATCCAGACCGCCGTCAGCGCCACGACGCCGAGGCCGAGGCCCCAATGGATCTCGTTCCATTGCGATCTCGGCGGAAAGGTTCTGAGCACGACGTAGCACAGGATGCCGAAGCCGATGAGAATGACGACGTCGGCAATCCGGCCGGCTTCCAAGTATTCCAATCCCTCCTGCAGCAGAGGCTGGCCCATCCACCAGCCGGCGATGCCCTGCTGCGCCAGCACCTGCGTGATCACGTTCCAGATCACGACGGCGATGAGAGCGTAGAAGAGGAACTTGATGAGCCACGGCGCTGCCAGCTCGCGCTTCGACAGCAGCGGGCCGACGAACAGGATCGTGCCGATGAACCCGGACAGCACCCACAGGACGGCGAGATTGGTGTGCTGCGAACGGATGACGTTGAAGTTCAAGATGCCTGCGAGCAGCGTCGGATCGACGTGCTGGGTCGCCAGCATCAACCCGAAAACGGTCTGGAAGAAGAACAGAACCAGCATCACAAGGAAAAACCGCAGGCCGAGGCGCTGGGTCTCGTATTCGATCGGGATCATTGCTTATTTCCCTTCCAGACTACGGATGTAGGCAACGATGGCGGCGACCTGGTCCACATCGAGCATCTCGGCGAACGAGGGCATCACCCCGGGCTCGAAGCCGGCAACGACCCTGGCGTCGGGATCGAGGATGGATTGGGTGAGATAGGCGTCGTCCCGCTTCACGGTCGAACCGTCCGCAAGCTGGACCTCGGCGCCGTAGATGCCGCCCCAGCCGGGGCCGACCAGGCGCTCGCGGTCCGTGGCGTGACAGGCGGTGCAACCGTTTTCCTCCGCCAGCATCTTGCCCTGGGCGATCGTGGACACAGGCTTGGCACTCGCCGCTACTGCCTCCTTCGTCACCGACACCGCCGCCTGCGCCGCGCCAGGAACCGGCTTCGCATACGGGGATGTCAGCCCGTCAACCTTTGGAGTCGGCGGCCATCCTTCCGTGTTCATCTCAGAGGTGTATTTCAGGAACGCGATCAGCCGGCCCACTTCGGAGCGCGTGAGCGGCAGGTTGGGCATTGCGGTGGCGTGGCCGCCGCGCCGCGCAATCCGTTCGTTTGCGGCCGGGTATTTCTCGAGGTAAGCCTCGATGTCGGCGACGCCCGCATCGGCTGCGACGGCCTCGTTCTGCAATTGCAGCTTCACGGCCCCCTTCGTTGGCCAGCTTCCTGCAGATGGAAGGAACGCCTCGAGCCAAGCGGGGCCAACTTTCCCGTAGAGCTTCGTAAGATCGGGCCCGAAGTAGCCGCCGTTGCCGACGATGGTGTGACAGCCCATGCAGTTGTAGGACTGGAACACGCGCTTGCCTTCGACTGCGTCGAAGTTGGCGTACTTCACGTCCGAGGGGACCACTTGCCCGCGCGAGTCGATGAAGGACGCGACCGAAAGCGCGACGAACAGGATGGCCATCACGCCGAGGACCGCCATCGCGCGACGGCGCTTCATTCCCTCAGCGCAGGGCTGACCGGGGGCGCAGCTCATCTCGCGTCCTCCCGGTTTGCGGCGGGCCTGACCTTCACATTAGCCCGCTTGGCTCTCTCCAGCGCATCGTGCTCGAAGAGCGTGCCGAGGCTGTCGAGGAAGGCGTAGAAGACATAGACGGCCAGGACGAATCCGAGCGCAAAATAAACGAGCCACATGCTGCGGGATTCGGCCCAGTATTCGAAATTGCGCCAATACGGCCAGGACAGTGCCATGCTCGCTCCACTGGCGAGAACGGCTATCGAAAGTCTGATGATGCGTTGCGCCGACATTACCCCTCCATGCGCAGTAAGCCGTCAGCGGTCACGTCGACGTGGCAGACGACCCACCTGCCGCTGCACCAATTCGACACGCCCCTTGGAAACAGGTATTTAATTCGCCAATTCCTAGACGGACAAATCTGCATTGTAAACACCAATTTGAAAGGCTGCTCATGCGCCCTGCCGTTTTCACTGACTATGGACTGCGAGTTTTGATGCGGCTTGCGGACGCACCGGACCAACCGTCGACGACAGCGCGGATCGCGGAGGAATTTCAGATCCCCTATAACCACCTGGCGAAGGTCGTGCAGGCTCTCGCCCGCGGCGGCTTCGTGACGACGCAACGCGGCGCGGGCGGCGGGATCCGGCTGGCACGGCCGCCCGAATCCATCACGCTCGGCGAAGTCGTGCGGTATCTCGAGCAGCGCTTCGCACTCGTGGAGTGCTTCCGCGCCGATGGCGGAAAGTGCTTGCTCACGCCGAAATGCCGGCTGAAGCCGAGGCTTGCTGCGGCGCGCGAGGCATTCCTCGACGAGCTCGACAAGACCAGCCTGGCCGAATGCGCCTATCCGGGACGCGACCCGGATCCGACCGCGTCCGTCATTCGTGACGAGCAAGGCGCCGGAGGACTGGGATCATAAGATCGGAGTTCAGCGGCGGTGTTGATCGACTGGCGTCTAGGAGAGCTTTGCCCCTTATCCGGTCGTAGCGACGATGTCCTCCACTCGGCAGCCTCGAAGGATCGAGCCGCGAGACAGCTACTCTGTGACCGGCATCACGTAATTGAGCGACATCCGCCCGCCATCAGCGTAGACCGTCGTTCCGGTCACGTAGCTCGCCTCATCGCTCGCTAGCCAAGCCACGATGGCGGCGATCTCCTCAGGCCTGCCGAGCCGACCCAGCGGCGTGCGGGACAGCACCTTGGTGCGGAAGGCCTTGTCCTTGATCACCTCTTCGAGCATCGGCGTCATGATCGAGCCCGGGCCGACCGCGTTCACCCGGATGCCGTAGGGTGCGAGCGCAACCGCCATGGCCTTGGTGAGCTGCGAAATTCCGCCCTTGGAGACCGTGTAGGCCACGTGGTCGGGTAACCCGAACCAGGCGTTCACCGAGCTCATGTTGACGATGGCGCCCGGATTGTCCTTATCCCCGCCCTCGGCGATTTGCTTGACGAGTTGCTTGGCCACCGCCTGGGCGCAAAGAAAGCTACCCTTGATGTTGGTCCGGATCACCCGGTCGAACTCGGCTTCCTCCAGCTCGAGGAACGGCTTGTCGTCGAGTACCGCTGCATTGTTGACCAGGATATCGACCCGCTCGTAGCGCTCGAGCGCGGCAGCAACCAGATTGTGCACATCGAGCCGCTCGGCGACGTCGCAGGCATGAAAGAAGGCATCGCCACCGGCCGACGTGATCGCCAGAGCGACCTTTGGGCCAAGCTCGCCATTGATGTCGGCAATGACCACCTTGGCGCCTTCCCGCGCCAGGCGCTCGGCGCAGGCGCGGCCTATTCCCTGGCTGGCACCAGTAACGATTGCGACCTTGCCGTTGAGCAACATGTCATCCCCTTTCGGGCCGGTGATGATTCCTGCGCGCTCGAGCGCTCGAAGCTGCGCATGACGGCTGGGCCGCAACGGCGTCGGCAGGGGCTCGTCGCTCTACATGCTCCGCAGCCGTTGGAGCAGCTCCGACGTCGGATAAGCGTCCGCCGGCAACCCGAACCGAATCTGGGCCTGCTTCACTGCTGCGCGCGTGCCGGCGCCCATGATGCCGTCGATCTCCTGGTCGTATAAACCCGCTCGCCTCAGAAGCCGTTGCAATTCACGAGTCTCGGCCAGACCGAACTGTTCGACGGGCCCGCGGCCCTTGCTCATCGGCGGCGCGCCGTCGAGCCGGGTCGCGAGGTAGGCTGCCGTGGTGGCGTAGTAGAGGGACTGGTTCCACTGCAGATAAACTTGCGTGAAGTTGTGGTAGGCGAGGAAGGCGGGTCCGTTCCTGCCCATCGGCAGGTGCAGGGAGGCCGGCATGCCGTCCCGCGGCAACGGCCTGCCGTTGGCGTACGTGATGCCCCACTTCGCCCATTGAGCCCGCGGGTGCGTGATCGCGATGTCCGCCTCTTTCCACGGGAGGTCCCTCGTGACCCGCACCTCCTCCAGCCACGGCTCGCCGCGCCTCCAGCCGAGATGTTTGATGTAGGCCGCCGTCGAGCCGATCACATCGGCCGGGCTGCGAAGCAAATCGCGCCTGCCGTCGCCGTCATAGTCGACGGCGTGCTTGTAGTAGCGGGACGGCAGGAATTGCGTCTGGCCGAGCTCTCCAGCCCAGGAGCCGATCATCTGGTTGGGACGGAGATCGCCCCGGTCGATGATCCGCAGGGCATCCATCAACTCGCCGCGGAATTTCTCGCCGCGCCGGCAGTCATAGGCCAGCGTCGCCAGCGAGCGCAGCACGGCCAGCTTACCCATGCCGGCGCCGAAATCACTCTCCAGCGCCCAAAACGCCGTTATCACCGGTGCCGGCACGCCGTATTCCCGCTCGGCACGCCTGAAGACGGCAGCATGACGCTCCATCGCCTGCTTGCCCGTCCGGATGCGGTGGGCGGTGGCGAGCTTCTGCACGACGTCGAGGAAGGATTGAGCGAAGAAGGTCTGGCGCCGATCGCGGGCGATGACGCCGCGGTCGAGCGTCATGCCGTCGAGTGCTGTAGAAATTGTCGCTCGGGAGATGCCGGCGGCCACAGCCTCGCGCCGGAAATTGGCCAGCCACCGATCGAAACTGCCGGTGTTCTGGCACCCTGGCGTGGCTGCCAAGGCTAGCTCGGGAACGAAAGCTCCGGCCAGGGCAATGGCCGCAATCGTGCGTAAGGCACCCCTGCGCATCAACTGCCTTCCTCACAAAATCGGTAAAACCGTTCAAAGTGTATCAGGCGAATGTGACACGAGAGGGTACCGGCCCGCACGACGCGGCCTCGTTGGCCGGGCCACTGGCGGGTGATGGAGGGCTTACGCTCCAGCCAGCGCCTTCGGGCACCTCTCGCCGATGAATTCGTTGATTTCCGAGATCATGTCGGATTGGAACAACCCGAACGTGTCCTCGAGCTGGGCCGCCGTCCAGATCGCGCCTTTCACGGCGGTGGGGGCCTCGATCTCGGTGACATTTAGCCACGCCTGATCCGCCTTACCTGCCTTGAAGGTGACCTTCGGGGCCAAAGTGATGTTGATCGGCGTAACTTCGTTCTCGCGCTCGACCTCGCATTTGACGGTGTGCGGCGTAAACTCCAGTGCGTGCTCCGGCCTGGTGACCGCCCCAATGATGTCGTCGCGCTTGGCAGTGAGATTGACGCTGCAGCGCGCATCACCGAAGCCCCAGCTCAAGCTTTTCTTCTCGATGCCGCCCTTGATGCTCGACTTTGCCCACGTCTTGGACAGCGCACAGACGAGATCATCCCCGCTGGCTTCCTTCTTGACGATCATTTCGCAAAACCGCTTTTCGCAGGCTTTCAGGACTGCCCGCTCATCCTCCGGCTTGTCGAACGCTTGCGTTGGAGGGACCCCGATCATCGCGATCGCAACACCTCCCATGAGCACGGCCGCCGCGAAGCCGGCGCAAAACTCCAGTCTGTAGTTCCGCATCGAAAGCCCCCTGACGGTAACTGGTCACTTCTCCGGCACGCTACTTGTGCCATTCCCCGCATGCTGATTTCTTAACGCCGGCATCGGGCAGGATCGAGACGATTCTCGCGCCTGTGCACAACGTGCCCGCCAGACCGGATACAGCCGGCCAATCACAATCCTCTATGGGATGCAGCAATCTGCGGACTTGAAGCCCGTTGCCGCCTGGGATAGGTGCTATGTGAAAATTTTTGGGCGCCGGCGCGGCGCAAACGAGCCGCCGGATGCCCGTCAGGCAAACTTGTGGAGGGGTGCAGTGAGCATTGATACTTCGGGCGGGAACCCGGCCATGGACTACCATGAGCACACCCGGACCTACGCTGCGTTCGTCAAGGGTGCCAAGTGGCTTGTCGGCTTCATCGTGCTGATCCTGGTTCTCATGGCGATCACCCTGCTCTGACCGCGTGCCGCTCGCGCAACTTTTCCGTTGCGCCGCCTTGAGCGGCGCAACGACCCTCATTTGCCGCCCTGAAAGGGCGATCCCGCCCTGATGCTTCCCAGCCTAGCTGTTACGGTGCCCCGATGGTCGTAATCGCTGTTACCGCGGAGTCAGCAGACGAGCCACGTGTGGCCGCCTCACCCGATACCGTGAAGAGGCTGGCGAACGCCGGCTGCAACGTCAAAATCGAGAGCGGGGCCGGGCTCCGGTCGCGTTTCGGCGACGACCTCTACGAGGCGCAGGGCGCGCACATCGCCCGCACCCGCGAGGACACCCTTTCCGGCGCCGATATTCTCCTCAAGGTGCGGCGCCCGTCGCTCGACGAGGTAAAGGCGCTGAAACCTGGCGCCATCGTCGTCGCGATGCTCGACCCCTACTCGGATCGCGCCGGACTCGATGCGCTGGCGGCGACCGGGGCCGTGCTCTTCTCGATGGAGTTCATGCCGCGCATCTCGCGCGCGCAATCCATGGATGTCCTGTCGAGCCAGGCCAATCTCGCCGGCTACAAGGCGGTCGTGAACGCCGCTGCCATGTTCGAGCAGGCGATGCCGATGATGATGACCGCGGCCGGTACCGTGCCCGCGGCGCGCGTCTTCGTCATGGGGGTCGGTGTTGCGGGGCTGCAGGCCATCGCGACCGCGCGCCGCTTGGGCGCTGTAGTCACCGCGACAGACGTCCGCCCGGCCACCAAGGAGCAGGTGCTTTCGCTCGGCGCGAAGTTCGTCGCCGTCGAGGACGAGGAATTCAAGCAGGCTGAAACCCAGGCCGGCTACGCCAAGCCCATGTCGGCCGAGTACCAGAAGAAGCAGGCGGAACTCATCGCCAGCCACATCCGCACGCAGGACGTCGTCATCACGACGGCGCTTATCCCCGGCCGCCCGGCACCGCGGCTGATCTCCGCCGCGATGGTCGAGAGCATGAAGCCGGGCGCGGTCATCATCGACCTCGCGGCCGAGCGCGGCGGCAACTGCGAGCTGACGAAGCCGGGCGAGATCGTCGAGGTGAATGGCGTCCGGATTTCCGGCCCGCTCAATCTCGCCGGCGAGGTGGCCGTCAACGCCTCGAGCCTTTATGCCCGCAATCTGTATGCTTTCCTCGAGCTGATGATCGACAAGAAGGAACGGGCGATCAAGATGGATTGGGACGACGAGATCATCAAGGGCACGCTCGTCGCTCGCGACGGGAAGATCGTGCACCCCAACCTGCAGCAGAGCGCATGATAGCCATGGTGGACAAGAGACCGGCTGACCATTCCCTCCTGGCCCGCGTTCGGCGTGCAGGCGGGTGGATCCAGGGCATGACAGCATTGCTGATCGCAATACTGCTAACACCTTCTGCAGCCTTCGCGGCGGCGGACGGCGGAACGGCTGTCGATCCGTTCATCTACCAGTTCATGGTGTTCGTGATCGCGATCTTCGTCGGCTACTACGTCGTGTGGAGCGTCACCCCGGCCCTGCACACGCCGCTGATGTCGGTGACGAACGCCATTTCGTCCGTGATCGTCGTCGGCGCGCTGCTGGCGGTCGGGGTGGCTCTCGTCGTTTCCGGAGCCGCGCTCGCCAAGCTTTTCGGCTTCCTCGCTCTCGTCATGGCCTCCGTGAACATCTTCGGCGGCTTCCTCGTCACCCAGCGCATGCTGGCCATGTACAAGAAAAAGGACGCCAAGCAGCGCTAGAGGACTCCCTTCATGTCGGCCAATCTCGTCGCACTTCTCTATCTCCTTTCGGGCGTCCTCTTCATTCTCGCGCTGCGCGGACTGTCGAGCCCGGAAAGCTCACGCCGGGGCAACATCTTCGGCATGGTCGGCATGGCCATCGCCGTCGTCACGACCCTGTTCCAGATCTCGGCACCCGACTCGGTTCTGACCTGGCTGCTCATCATCGGCGGTATCGCCATCGGCGGCAGCATCGGTGCCTACATCGCCCGCTCGATCCCGATGACTGCGATGCCGGAGCTCGTGGCTGCCTTCCATTCACTGGTCGGCCTGGCGGCGGTGTTCGTGGCTGCAGCAGCTCTCTATGCGCCCGAGGCCTTCGGGATTGCCGATACGTTCGGTCAGCTCCGCATGGGCAGCCTGATTGAGATGTCACTCGGCACTGCAATCGGCGCCATCACGTTCACGGGCAGCGTCATTGCTTTTGCCAAGCTGTCCGGCCGTATGTCCGGCAAGCCGATCTTGCTGCCGGCGCGGCATGCCATCAATCTCGGCCTCGGCGTGCTGCTGATCGTGCTGATCGCCGGGTTCGCCCAATCCGGCGGCTCGGCGTGGCTGTTCTGGCTCATTGCGATCGCCGCGCTCGTCTTCGGCGTGCTGATCATCATCCCGATCGGCGGCGCGGACATGCCCGTCGTCGTGTCGATGCTGAACTCCTATTCGGGCTGGGCTGCCGCCGGCATCGGCTTCACACTCGGCAACATCGCGCTGATCATCACCGGGGCACTGGTCGGCTCCTCGGGCGCGATCCTGTCCTACATCATGTGCAAGGGCATGAACCGCTCGTTCATCTCCGTCATCCTTGGCGGGTTCGGCGGCGAGGTTGCAGGCCCGGCGGCGGGAGCGGAGCAGCGCCCGGTCAAGCAGGGCTCGGCAGAGGACGCGGCCTTCATGCTGAAGAACGCGAGCAAGGTTATCATCGTGCCGGGCTACGGCATGGCGGTCGCGCAGGCCCAGCATGCGCTTCGCGAAATGGCTGATGCCCTGAAGAAGGCGGGCGTCGAGGTGAAGTACGCGATCCACCCCGTTGCCGGCCGTATGCCTGGACACATGAACGTGCTGCTGGCCGAGGCGAACGTGCCCTACGACGAGGTTTTCGAGCTGGAGGACATCAATCACGAGTTCAGCCAGACCGACGTCGCGTACGTGATCGGCGCCAATGACGTCACCAACCCGGCCGCCAAGGAGGACCCGTCCTCGCCGATCTACGGCATGCCGGTGCTCGAGGTCTGGAAGGCGGGCACGGTGATCTTCAACAAGCGCTCCCTGTCGTCAGGCTACGCCGGCATCGACAACACGCTGTTCTATCGCGACAACACGATGATGCTGTTCGGCGACGCGAAGAAGATGACCGAGGAGATCGTCAAAGCGCTGGAGCACTGAACAACACAAACTGTGGCTCGATTACCGCCGGCTTTCCCCCGCGTTGTGTGATCCCTCACCGGAAATCGCTGTCCTGCCATGGCTTTGCAGGCCGCGATGGCTTAACACTTCGCCACGCCGTCACGAAGGGGCGAGGGGTCGATGAATGACTATGGCCATGCCCATCCGCTGAACCGGATGGAAACCGCCGGACGCGTCAATGGCCGCGTCGGCGCCCTTCTCATCATTGCAGCCATGCTGCTGATCAACGCCGTAGTGCTTGCCGCCTGGTGGGCAGGTCACTCGGTGGTGCTCAGCAAGGAGCACAGCCTTCTCGAGGAAACCCAGCTCATCATCCTGATACCGGCGTTCGTCCTCTTTTGGCTTGGCTGGCGGTATGGCCATGACGCCGAGAAAACGGCCTCCGGTGCCCTCGCGATGCTGGTTGCGGCGGCGTTCGTCCGCGAACTCGACGTCAAGACGCTCGGTGGTCCCGACTGGTTCAGGTGGCTCTCGCATCACGGTCTGCAGGAGATTCTGCTGGTCGCCATGACGTTGCCGATCCTCTGGTATCTCGCGCGTCGCAGGCATCACTGGTGGGGGCTGATCCGCTTGGCGCTCGCCCCGGCTGCCATACCGCTCTACATCGCCGGCATTCTGCTGGTCGTTGCCGTTGAATTCGATCGGGACATCGCCGTCAATGCGGAGCTCCGGTTCTGGGAGGAGTTCTTCGAGCTCAACGGCTATCTTCTCCTGGTGCTCACCGGCTGGAACCACTGGTCGATAGTCCGCAACCACATGGCCCCGGCGGCCTGATACTCGACTGCGCGTGGGCACAACGATCCAGGACCTTGATGGCGTATTCGGCAGTTAAGCTCGCGCTGATCCTTGCGCTTGCGTACGGGCTGATCTTGCTCGTCGCCAACGTCGTGCAGCGCAAGCTGATGTACGACCCCTCCGCCGAGCGCGTTGCCCCGGCTGAGGTGGGCCTGGCGAACGTGGAGGAGCGGATGATCGAAACGCCTGACGGCGAGCGTGTCGTGGCCTGGTACGGGCGTGCTGCTCCGGGTGAGCCCACCATCCTCTACTTCCACGGCAACGGCGGTAATCTCGCGCTCCGCTCCGAGCGCATCCGCAACTATCTTAATCGCGGCCGAGGCATGCTCATGATGAGCTACCGCGGATACAGCGGCTCGACCGGCCGCCCATCCGAGCAGGCGAACATCGCGGATGCGCGGCTTGCCTACGAGCTGCTGATCGCGGAAGGGGTCGCCCCGGCCGACATCATCATCTACGGAGAGTCGCTTGGAACGGGCGTTGCCGCCAGGATCGCATCCGAAAAGCCGATCGGTGGCCTGATCCTCGATTCGCCGTTCACGTCAGCCGTCGACGTCGGCGCCTGGCACTATCCGTATTTGCCCGTGCGATTGCTGATGACGGATCGCTACGAGGTGAAATCCCTGATCGGACAGGTGCGCGCGCCGGTGCTCGTGGTGCACGGCGAGCTGGACCGCGTCGTACCCTACGAAATGGGGCAAGTGGTGTTCGAGGCCGCCAACGAGCCCAAGAAGCTCGTTTCACTCCCCTTCGCCGGCCACAACAATCATGCGCTGCATGGCTCGTTCGAGGCCATTCAGGAGTGGATCGACCAGATTCGGTCCCGCGCAGACTGACGCGGAACAAAGCGGCCTGCCTCCGCCCCTCCGGAAGCCGATTTCAGATCGGGACTCCATTCTGGCGGAACGATAGCGCTGCGAAACGAGAGGAGAAGCGAAGGTGCCCGCTCGTCGAATACCGGAGCCGGGCACGATAGGGCAACTCCCCGGCGCGAGTGCCCCGCTCCGAAGATTTTCAACCCTTCACCAGGGAGGAGCACCGGAAGAGCTTTTCCGAGTTCAGGCGAAAACGCCAACAGCAGAGCCTCCGGGGAGGTGTTTTCCCGAACGGACGGCCAAAAGGCTGCAACAGCCGCCACCGGCTGCCCCCCCTCGCCCAGACCCTCTCCCCCATCGGGGAGATGGGGCGCGGCCTAGGCTTGCCGTGCTTCTGCCCAAAAACGAAAAAGCTCTAAAACTGAAAAAGGAAAGGACTTCAGATGTGCCCGCGGGCAGCCTTCGACTTGCCCTTGCCAGGCAGCAGACCCTCACGCTGCGCGCGCTTACGAGCAAGCTTACGGGCGCGACGCACGGCTTCCGCCTTCTCGCGGGCCTTTCTCTCGGAGGGCTTCTCGTAATAGTTCCGGAGCTTCATCTCCCGGAAAATACCCTCGCGCTGCATCTTCTTCTTGAGCGCCTTGAGGGCTTGATCGACGTTGTTGTCGCGAACGAGTACCTGCACGCGGTTCCTATCCTCGTCTGTCCAATAGTCCTGACCTCTAACCACGAGCAACCACACCCACTTGGCCGCACCAAGGGGTGGTCACCTCGCTAGTTGTTGCACTCGATATAGCAAACACGCCTCGTCAAGTCCATGGGGAGGTTCGACGTCGGCACATTGCAGCCATGCTCAAGTCTTGGGGCGAAGCCGGTTCACGTGACCCATCTTGCGGCCGTTGCGCGGCTCGCGCTTACCGTAGAGGTGCAACAGAGCGCCCGGCTCTGCGACAATCTCCGCCCAGGATTGAGCGTCCCTGCCGATGAGGTTGACCATCTCGGCATCGGAGTGGCGATCCGTCGTTCCCAGCGGCCAGCATGCGACTGCGCGGATATGATTCTCGAACTGGTCGATCGCGCAGGCATCCATGGTCCAGTGGCCGCTGTTGTGCACTCTCGGGGCGATCTCGTTGACGCAGAGCGGCGTATCGGAACCCTGGCCCATGTAGAACATTTCGACGGCGAGCACGCCCACGTAGTCGAGCGCCTCGGCGATGCGCCGGGCCATATCGCGCGCCAGATCAGCCTCCGCCGGGCGGAGCGGTGACGGCACGACGGAGCGGCGGAGAATGCCGCCGGAATGGGTGTTCTGCGGTATGTCATAGAAGGCTGTGCGCCCGTCGCAACCACGGACCACCAGGACGGAGACCTCGCAGGCGAACGACAGGCGCTGCTCCAGGATCGCGGGTGCGTGGCCGATCGCGGCGAGCGCCGCTGCCGGATCGTCCCCCGGCGCGAGGCTGACCTGCCCCTTGCCGTCGTATCCGAGCCGTCGTGTTTTCAAGATGGCGGGCGAAGCGAATTCCTCCAGTCGAGCCGCGAGATCGCGCGCATCATCGACCTGGGCGAACGGGGCGACCGGCACACCGAGGCCAGAGATGAACCGTTTTTCCACCAGCCTATCCTGCGCGACCTCGAGCGCGCGCGGCCCCGGTCGCACGGGAACCACTTTCGCGAGGTGGTGGGCGGCATCAACCGGGACGTTCTCGAATTCGTACGTCACCGCATCCACGGTCGCAGCGAACGCGGACAGCCGATCGAGGTCGGTGTAATCGCCGACCGTATGCAGGGCCGAGACGTCGAAGGCAGGGCACTTGGGCTCGTTGCAATAAACATGCGTGCGCAGCCCCAGCTTGGCTGCAGCCATCGCTAGCATCCGACCCAGCTGCCCGCCGCCCAGGATACCTATAGTGCTGCCCGGCGGCAGGGGCTCGGGACGCCTCGCCGGCTCAGGCATCTTCCGGCGCCTCTGCCACGGCCGCGGTCTGGCGTGCGCGATGTTCCTCGAGGCGGGCCGCGAGTGTAGGATCATTGAGCGCGAGAATCTGCGCAGCGAGAAGGCCAGCGTTCTCGGCACCCGCACCGCCGATCGCCAGCGTTCCAACCGGAATGCCTGCCGGCATCTGCACGATGGAGTAGAGGCTGTCTTGCCCCTTGAGCGCACGGCTTTCGATCGGCACGCCAAGCACCGGCAGTGGCGTGAGCGAAGCCACCATGCCTGGCAGGTGCGCCGCTCCGCCGGCTCCGGCAATGATTACCTTGAGGCCGCGATCCTTGGCCGACTTTGCGTAGGCAAACAGCCTGTCCGGCGTGCGATGGGCCGATACGATCCTGGCCTCGAACGGCACTCCAAGCCGCTCCAGCGCTTCGGCGGCGCGCCGCATGGTCGGCCAGTCGGACTGACTGCCCATGATAATGCCGACCGCCGGCGCCGTCTGGCTGTTCGCGCTCATGTCCGAATCATCAGGCGCTTCGCCCTGCTCTCCTAAAAAGAGGGGCAAATAGCTGACCCGGCCGCCCGTTGACAAGTGTCATGGCGCCGCTTGCAACCGCGCCGTCCCGATCAGGCGATAATATCCGGCAGGAGCCGGTCCTCGAGCGCCGTGATCCGGTCCTTGAGTTGTAGCTTCTTTTTCTTCAGCCGCGTGATCTGCAGCTGGTCGGCGTGCGCCTGCGCCTCGAGGGCAGCAATCTGCGTATCGAGCTCCCGGTGCTCGGCGCGGAGCCTGATCAACTGCTCGCGGATGTCACGTTCGTCCTGCTGCTGCATGGCCGAATTCGGTGCACCGGATCCTGATCTTCGAACCCGGGGGCAATATCTTCGGGAACGCGCATGCTGGCAATAGTGCCGCAAACAAATCTAAACAACATTTTGTAAATGTTTCATGTTAGGACAAACCGCTAAGTCCATGATTGTGCTTGCGCATTGATTGTAGAAACCCTCGTTGATTCGACAACATCCACCAATTCTGGCAAGCTTATACCGTCTAAACTCGATCGGAGGGCAAGATGTCGGCATCCCCACATCTCGCTGAACTGAGGGAGAAGCATCGGTTGCTTGAGCAGAAGATCGAGGAAGAGCTGTCCAGACCCGCGGTGGATTCCATCAGGGTCAACAGCTTGAAGCTGGAGAAACTCAGGCTGAAGGACGAAATCGCTCGCCTGAGCCGGAGGCAAAGCTAAAGCCCGAGCCGGCTCCAGGGGCGGCCTGACCCATCGGGCCGCGGCGCGGCCCACGTTTCGGCCGAGCAGGCGTTCCGGCCGGAACAGGTAATTTGCGCGCCAAACTGACTTGGTGGACTTCGCTTCACCATCTTCGGAGTTTTCAGTCCGAAACACCGCTTACGGCAAAGCTGCTATTTCGCCCAGCTCAGGTGCCTACGACGAGCGGGGCGGTGAGCCGGCGCAGCGCCGCGACGACGCTCAACGCGGTGACCATACCCGTCCGCGGATTTTCAGCCGATGGGATGTTCTCGATCGTCATCGTCAGATTGGACGAGTCCGACTTGACCAGAATCGTATGTGTGTTGTGGGTCACTGTCGGGTCTGCCCATAGCTCGACCTCGGTCCTGTCGGGCCCGATGCCCGCGAGAGACAGCGCCACCGATACATTGAGGTTGGCTGGGAAGCCCTTCGCGGCCTCGCGTGCGCTGCCGGAATAGACCATCAGCGGCTGGGAAAGGCCTTCTAGCGAGATCCCTTTCTCGACCAGCAGCGGCGCACCGGCAAGACCGGCCGGCGGCTTCCGGGTGATGAGCCGGACGGACTGCACGTTGCCTTCGGCGACCGCACGGACCGCATCAAGCCCGAGGATCGCGCCGCTCGGCACGACGATGCGCCCGCCCGTTTGCCGGGCGAGATCGACGAGATGCATGTGCCCGAGCAGCGCTCCGACCGACAGCGGCATCAGCGTACGGCCCGCCCGAAGCACCGGCTCTGCGACCGATACGAAATGCGCGGCTGGCACGCACTCCACGACCACGTCGGCCTCGTCCGCAAGCCGGTCGAGTGGGACGAGCTTCGGCGGGTTGCGGAAGCTGGAGATGTTGCGCTCCGCCTTGGCTTGATCCCTCGCCGCAACTGCCGTGAGGGTGAGCCCCTCGACCTCGCCGGCATCCACACGACGGGCCACCTTCAGCCCGATGGCGCCAAGTCCCGCTATTGCCAGCCGGAGGTCTTCCATCCCTACCCTCAATTTTCACAAGGATTTCGCAAGCTCGCGCAATGCGAACTTCTGGATCTTGCCCGTCGACGTCTTGGGTATCGTCTGAAAAGCGACGTGCCGGGGACACTTGTAGCGCGCCAGATGCTTCCGGCACCACTCGATAATTTCCTCGGCGGTGGCCTCCGCGCCAGGCTTCAGCTCGACGAAGGCAAAGGGCGTCTCACCCCACTTCTCGTCAGGCTTGGCAACGACTGCAACAGCGGCGACCGCCGGGTGCTTGTAGATCGTGTCCTCGACCTCGATGGACGAGATGTTCTCGCCACCCGAGATGATGATGTCCTTGGAGCGATCCTTGAGCTGAATGTAGCCGTCAGGGTACAGCACGCCGAGGTCACCCGAGTGGAACCAGCCGCCCGCAAAGGCTTCCGCCGTCGCCTGCGGGTTCTTGAGATAGCCCTTCATGACGATGTTGCCGCGGAACATGACCTCGCCCAGCGTCTGGCCATCGGCAGGGACTTCGGTCATCGTCTTCGGGTCCATCACTTTGAGCCCTTCGAGCGTCGGGTAGCGCACACCCTGACGCGACTTCTGGGCCGCGCGCTCAGCCGCAGGCAGTCGATCCCAGTCGTCGTGCCAGTCATTGACGACAGCGGGCCCGTAGGTCTCGGTGAGGCCGTAGACGTGCGTGACATCGAAGCCTGCCTCTGCCATCGCCGCGAGAACGGACGCAGGCGGCGGTGCGGCCGCAGTCACGAACTGCACCTTGTGGGGCAGCGGCTGCCGCTCCTCAGGCGTCGCATTGAGCAGCGTCGACATGACGATCGGTGCGCCGCACAGGTGCGTGACCTTGTGCTCGGCGATCGCGTCGTACATCGCCTTGGCGCGGACCCAGCGCAGGCAGACGTGCGTGCCGGCTACGGCCGACAGAGTCCAGGGAAAGCACCAGCCGTTGCAGTGGAACATGGGCAGCGTCCAGAGATAGACCGGATGCCGTCCCATCCCCGCCGCGACGACGTTGGCGAAGCACATCAGATACGCGCCGCGGTGGTGATAGACGACGCCCTTCGGGTTACCCGTTGTCCCGGAGGTGTAGTTGAGCGTGATGGCATCCCACTCGTCGTCCGGCATACGCCACGCGAACTCGGGATCGCCTGTGGACACGAACGCCTCGTAGCCCGTACCGGCGAGCGGATCGCCTGGTTGGGGAAATTCCTTGTCGTCGTACTCGATGATCAGTGGCCGGACTTTCGCCCGGTCGAGCGCGGCCCGAACGGTGGGTGCAAACTCCCGGTCCGCAATCAGCACCTTGGAGTCGGCATGGTCGAGTTGGAATGCGATCACGCCGGCGTCGAGCCGCGTGTTGATTGCGTGCAGCACGGCACCCGTCATCGGCACACCGTAGTGCGCCTCGAGCATCGGCGGCGTGTTGGCCAACACCACCGAAACCGTATCGCCCCGGCCGATGCCCTGCGCGGCCAGCGCAGAGGCGAGCTGACGCGAGCGCCCGTAGAGTTGCCGGTAGGTCGTCCTCTGCTTACCGTGGATCACCGCAAGGTGATCCGGGTGGACGGTCGCGGCCCGCTCGAGCAGCGTCAGCGGGGTCAACGGCTGGTAATTCGCGGGATTGCGGTCGAGGTGCTGGTCGTAAGCGGTCATGGCATGAAATGCGGATCGCAGGCTCCGGAAGGTTTCAGCGGACGCTACAGCAGCACCGAGATCGTCGCAATTCACCGATTGCGGCTTGGGCGTTTCAGCCGAGCCCATCCTCGGCCAGCAGCGCCTTGTTGATGGCGAGCGCCGCGCACGCCCCCTCTGCTGCAGCCACGATCAGCAGCTGCACGTCCCGCGAGGCATCACCTGCCACGTAGACCCCCGGGACACACGTTTGGCAGGACGGCCAACGTGCATTGAGGCCGCCTTTCGCCCCCTGCTCGACGCCGAGGTGCTGGAACAAGCTGGAGCGCTGGTGCTGGCCGATCGTGAAAAAGAGCGCCTGCCGCGGCAGCACGCCCCCGTTGGCGAACACGATGCGCTCGAGCTGCGCGCCGGTGCCTTCCAGCCGCTTTATCTTTTCGGTGCGAATTGGGATCCCGTGCTTTTCAAGCTGAGCCCGCGTCTCAGCAGTCGGCGGCGCCCGACCATCCGTGCACAGCACGATGTCCTGGCTCCATTGCTTCATCATCAGCGCGAACTTTGCACCCTTGTTGCGACTGCCATAGACCGCGATCGCCTTGTCGCGGTGCTCCCAGCCATCACAGTAGGGGCAGTGGTGCACGGACTTGCCATAGAAGGCCTCGATGCCTTCGAGCGCCGGCAGCTCGTCTGCGATGCCGGTCGCAAGCAGAAGCTTGCGGGCCTGCATGCGTCCGTTGTTGGCGAGCAAGACCTCGAACCGGTCGCCTCGCGGCCAAGCCCCAGTGACTGTGTCGCCGATCAGTCGCACGCTCGGATACTGCCGCAGCTCCTGCCGGGCCGTCTCAAGAAGCTCAGCCGGCGGCATTCCATCGCGGCTCAGATAGCCGCGCAGCGCGTTGGAAGCCCAATTGCGCGGCTTGCCCGCATCGCAGACGAGCACGTTGCGGCGTGCACGGCCAAGCAGCAGGGCTGCGCTGAGGCCAGCCGCGCCGCCTCCCACGATGATGACATCGTAGCTTTCCATGGTACGCCCAAGCTATTGCGTGTTGCAGCGCAACGCCGGCTCAGAGGCGCGGTTCCGAGACCGTTCACGGCAGTCTCAGGCGAGCGCCCGGAGTCCATCCCAGATCAGCTTGACCGAGATGACGAACAGGCAACCGTACAGGATCTTGTAGAAGGGCCCCTGGGGAACCCGCCGCGTCAGCCACACGCCGGCTCCCATGGCGAGCGGCGCGAGCGGCAACAGCACGGCCACGGTCTTCAGGTTCTCAGGGTTGAATTGCCCGAGCAGGAAATAGGGCGGCACCTTGATGAGATTGACGGCCGTGAACATCATGACCGCCGTTCCAGCGTAGACCGCGTTCGGTAAGCGCTGCGGCAGCATGTAGATCGCGAACGGCGGTCCGCCGGTGTGGCTGACGAAGCTGGTGAAGCCGGACACCGCTCCCCAGAACGTCCCCTTCACGAGGTTGGGGCCGGGCGCCACGGACCGTGGCCTGAGCTTCAGCCAGTGGTCCAGGGTGAACAGGACGCCGATCACTCCGACCAACAGGCGGACGTGGGACTCGGTCACGTAGGCCGCCGTCGCCCAGCCGACAATGATGCCGCCGGTCGCGGCCGGCAGCAGGATCTTGAGATTCGGGCCGCTCCAGTCGCGCCGGTAGGCCCAGACGCCGATCCAGTCCATGGCGATGAGAATCGGCAACATGATGCCGGCGGCCTGAACCGGTGAGATCACCAGGGACATGAGGGGCACGGCCATGCCGCCAATGCCGCCGAGAAACCCGCCCTTCGACAAGCCAGTGAGAACGATCGCCGGAATTGCGACGGCGAAGAACCAGGGGTCGGTGATCATGTGGCCAGAAATGGTGGGAAGCGGCTGAGCGCGCGAGCGCGGGCCACCTTCTTACACCGTCTCCGGTACGGACGCCATCGCCGCCACGAACGCCGCCCGTACTCGATGACACCTGCCAGCGCCCGCCATCGTTAACCGCAGCGGAACGAACCGCATCGGCGGCAGGTTAGGCGGCTATCTCGTCAACCTCCTCTCAAATGGAAGGCCCCAGCAATGAAAATGATCGTGTCAGCGGCACTGTTGGGAACGATTGCGCTCGTTCTGCCAGCATCCGCACAGATGCAATCGCCGCAACAACGGCAACAGCAACCGCAGCCAATGGTGCAGCCTCGGCAGCCGCCGCAGGCACAGGGCCAGCAGGGCTCCACCGTACAGCAGCAGTTCCAGGCCCAGCAGCAAAATCCATGTGACCAGCTTATCCAGCACCTCCAGCAAGGGGCCCAGGGTGCTCCGGTTAGCCTGGAGCAGGCACGCCAGTACTCGACGCAGGGGAACCAGCAGGCCTGCCAGCACGCCCTTCAGCAGATGCAGCAGGCGGCTCTGCAACAGCAGCAGCAGGGCCAGCAAGGTCAGCAGATGCAGCAAGGTCAGCAGGCACAGCAGCAGCCCGGACAACAAGAGCAGCAAGGGCAAGAGGGGCAGCAACAGTCTCGCATCATCGTGCAGCAACAAGCGCCAGAGGTGCAGGTCGCACCGGCGGCACCCCGCATCTGGGTCCAGCAGCCGCAGCCGCAGGTCACGGTGCAACAGCCGCAGCCGCAGATTTTTGTTCGCATTCCAGCGCCGACCATAACGGTCCAGCAGCCGCAGCCGGAGGTTACCGTTCGAATGCCTGAGCCGCAGGTGCACGTGCAGATGCCGCAACCGCAGGTTCAGGTGCAGATGCCTGAGCCGCAGGTTGCCGTGACCGAGCCTCGGCAGCAGCCGCAAGTCCAGGTCCAGCCCGCACAGCCGCAGGTTCAGGTGCTGCCGCCGCAGGGCGGTATCCAGCCGACCATCGAGCGCGCCCAGCAGCCACAAGTGCACGTCGAGCAGATGGGTCAGCCTCGCATCGAGTACCAGCAGGCACAGGAGCAACCGCAGGTCCAGTTCGAGCAGGTCCCGTCTGGTCAGCAGGCGCAGCAAGCGGAAAGTCAGCCTGGACAGCAGCAATTCACTCAGCAGCCCCAGCAGCAGCAACAGGGCCACGCCGACCAGCAGCAGCTCGCCCAACAGTCTCAGCAGCAGCAACAAGCCGATCAGAGCCAACAAGCCCAGCAGGCACAGCAAGAACGAGAGGCACAGCAGCGGCAGGCTCAACAGCAGCAGGCCCAGCAGAGGCAGGCCCAACAGCAACAGCAGCAGATGCCCCAGAGGCAAACGATGGCTGCCAGTCAGCTCGTAGACAAAGTCATCTACGGTGCTCAGGGCGAGCAGCTCGGAACCATCAATGAGGTGCTCGCGGATCAATCAGGCCGGCAGTACATCGTCGTCGGGCGTGGCGGATTCCTCGGCCTCGGCGAAGACCAATTCATCGTACCCATGGAGCAGCTGCAGATGCGGGATGGCAATTTCTATGCCCCGCAGCTCAGCAAGCAGCAACTCCGGACGATGCAGCCCTACCGGATGGGAGACCAGAACTACACTATCGTTCAGAGGCAGCAGCAGGTGCAGGTCCCCCAGGCACAGTAAACCTCACCCCGAAGCTGACCAAGAGACAAGTGCCCCAGAGCCGGCGGAGCCACCTTCGCCGGCTCCTTGCTGCCCGGCACCGGGAGGAAGCCATTCGGCATGGGCCTAACCTCCTATTGCACTCGGCGCAGTTCAGCCGTTTCATAGCATCGGACGCACGTAGTGTGACGATCCAGAAATTCGCCTGAGGTCCCGGCATGTGTCTCAAGCGATTTTCTCGGGACGGGAGCGGCATGCGGAGTGAAGCTGAAATGAGCCGATATCATGAGGTCTACGCCAGCTGGAAGAAGGACCCCGAAGCCTTCTGGGGAGAGGCAGCGCGAGACATCGGCTGGTACAAGCTCTGGGATCGGGTCTTCGATCCCTACATGGACGAATATGGCCGCTGGTTTCCGGGCGCAGAGTGCAACACCGCATACAATTGCCTCGATCGCCACGTCGAGAGCGGCCGCGGCGAGCAGAAGGCTCTCATCTACGACAGCCCGGTCACGAACACGAAAAGGAGCTACACTTACGCCGAGCTCACGGATGAGGTTGCGACCTTCGCAGCCGCACTGAAAGACCTCGGCGTCGGCAAGGGCGACCGCGTCGTCATCTACATGCCGATGGTTCCGGAGGCAGCCATCGCCATGCTCGCCTGCGCCCGCATCGGTGCCATCCACTCGGTGGTTTTCGGCGGCTTTGCCGCCTCCGAGCTTGCCACCCGCATCAACGATGCCCAACCGGTCGCGGTCGTCTCGGCCTCCTGCGGCGTGGAGCCGAACCGCATCGTCCCCTACAAGCCGCTGCTCGACAAGGCGATTGAGCTCAGCGAGCACAAGCCGAAGCATTGCGTGATCCTGCAGCGGCCGATGCAGGACGCCCCCCTCGTGCCGGGCCGCGATCATGACTGGGCAGCCCTCGTTCGCGACGCCAAGGCGCGCGGACGCAAGGCGAGCTGCGTTTCCGTCGCCGCCACGGACCCGCTCTATATCCTCTACACATCCGGCACCACTGGCCAGCCCAAGGGCGTGGTGCGCGACAATGGCGGCCACATGGTTGCGCTGAAGTGGTCGATGAAGAACCACTACGGCGTCGAGCCGGGCGAGGTGTTCTGGGCAGCCTCCGATGTCGGGTGGGTCGTGGGGCACTCCTACATCGTCTACGCGCCCCTGCTGCATGGCTGCACGACCGTGCTTTACGAGGGCAAGCCGGTCGGAACTCCGGATGCGGGTGCATTCTGGCGGGTGATCTCCGAGTACCGCGTATCGGCCATGTTCACCGCGCCGACCGCCTTCCGCGCTATCAAGAAGGAAGACCCGCAGGGCGAGCACATCAAGAAGTATGACCTCAGCGCATTCCGGACGCTGTTTCTCGCGGGAGAGCGGGCCGACCCCGAGACGATCAAGTGGGCACAGGAGCGGCTCGGCGTGCCGGTGATCGACCACTGGTGGCAGACGGAGACGGGCTGGGCGATCTGCGGCAATCCGGTCGGGCTCGGAATGCTGCCGGTCAAGCCCGGCTCCCCCACAGTCGTGATGCCGGGCTACGAACTCTGCGTTCTCGACGACAAGGGCCAGCCACTGCCCCCAGGGCAGACCGGCACACTGGCCATAAAGCTGCCGCTGCCGCCCTCGTGCCTGCCGACGCTGTGGAACAACAACGAGCGGTTCCGAAAGAGCTATCTCTCGGAGTTTCCCGGCTACTACACCACCTCGGACGCAGGATATCAGGACGAGGATGGCTACTTCTTCGTGATGGCGCGCACGGACGACGTCATCAACGTCGCCGGACACCGCCTGTCCACGGGGCAGATGGAGGAGGTCGTCGCCCAGCACAAGGACGTCGCGGAGTGCGCCGTGATCGGCGTGTATGACGAGACCAAGGGGCAGGTCCCGGTCGGCTTCGTCGTGATCAATGCCGGCGTCGACCGCGATCCCGGCGAAATCGAAGCGGAGGTCATTCAGCTCGTGCGCGACACCATTGGGCCGGTCGCCGCCTTCAAGAACGTCATGGTGGTGAAGCGACTGCCGAAGACGCGTTCGGGCAAGATCCTTCGCGGGACGATGCGCCAGATCGCCGACGGCGAACCCTGGAAGACGCCGGCCACGATCGACGACCCGGCCATCCTGGACGAGATCAAGGAAGTGCTGGCGCAGCGCGGCGCCTTGAGACGGGCGCCCGCCGCAGCCGTCTAGCTCGCAGCATCACCTCGCCGGGAACTGGGGGGCAGCATCGGTTCCAAATACTGGCTCATCGTGCCTGCAGCCAGCGAACCGGCCCTCGCCGGCGGCGTTCACCTCGGGATCAGGGAGGATGGGCGCGACCGTGCTCATCCTCCATCGCCGAAGAGGAGGGTGAGCGTGAAGCACTGGCTGGGATTGGAGCAGCGGACCGCCCTGGTGACGGGCGCCAGCTCCGGAATCGGCAGAGCGATCGCCGAAGAGTTCGGCAGGTGCGGGGTTGCCGTCGGCGTCAACTACCACTCGGGACGGGATGCCGCCCAAGAGGTCGTGAAATCGATCGAAAGCGAGGGCGGCAAGGCCATCGCCCTCGGCGGTGACGTCGCCGATCCCGAGGCCTGCCGGTCCATGGTCGATGCGCTCGTCGAGCGCTTTGGCCGTCTCGACATCCTTGTCGCAAACGCCGGCGTCCAGCGCGACGCACCGTTCACCGAGCTTTCGCTCAGCGATTGGCGGCGGGTCATCGACACGAACCTGACCGGAGCATTCCTGTGCGCGCAGGAGGCTGTCCGCCGCTTTAGCGCCCAGCCGCCGCTGCCGCAGGCTGCCGCGCGCGGCAACATCATCTTCATCAACTCGGTCCATCAGGTGATCCCGTGGGCGGGGCACGTGAACTACGCAGCAGCCAAGGGCGGAATGAAGCTGCTGATGGAGAGCCTGGCACAGGAAGTCGCGCACGAGAAAATCCGCGTGAACGCGATCGCCCCAGGCGCGATCAAGACTGCGATCAACCGCGATGCCTGGGCCGAGCAAGAAGCTCATGCCGCCCTGCTCGAGCTGATCCCCTACGGCCGCGTCGGCGAGCCTGAGGACGTGGCACGCGCCGCAGCGTGGCTCGCGTCCGACCTGTCGGACTATGTGGTCGGCGCGACACTCTTCATCGACGGCGGCATGACGCTCTATCCCGCGTTCCGGGAAGGCGGGTGATCACGCGATTGGACCCGGCGGCCGGCTGTTTTGCGCGGCAGCTCTGGCGAACTCCGTGCGCTCTCGGGCGTTGAGCAAGTGTTGGCGCCAAGCTCTTGGCCCAGCAAATCGATTCCTAGTCGGGCCGTTGGAGGAGAGCGAACAATGAAAGTGAGTGAGGTCATGCACCCAGGCGTGCACTGGGTGGAACCGGGTACGCCAATTTTGGAAATCGCCAAACTGATGCGAGATCAGGACATCGGCTCGCTTCCCGTCGGCGAGAACGACCGGCTGGTGGGCATGGTCACGGATCGCGATATTGTCTGCCGCGGACTTGCGGAGGGATTCGACTGCTCCACGATGACTGCGCGCGATGTGATGTCGAGCGGCATCATCTACTGCCGCGACAGCGAGGAGCTGGAAGATGCCGTTCGTATCATGGAGCAGCATGAAGTCCGGAGGCTGCCCGTGATCAATGACCAAAAGCGGATGGTCGGAATTCTGAGTCTCGGCGATATCTCTCACGCTGCTCCGCGTCAGGTTTCGGGCGAGGTCCTGCAGTCCGTGGCCACCCCGCACGCATAAGGCGCGTCTTAGTTTCCTGAGCGGCAGTGAGCGTGTCGCCGGAGGTCGGCGGCACGCTCTCTATTTCTTGCGCCAGCAAGGCGATCCTGCCGCTCGAAAACGTTAGACGCGAGCACATTTCTGCCGCGTTGTTGGACACCTTAAGCTCCCGTTCACCTCGGCGCGCGCGGGAGCTTGCCAAACCGCGGGTCTACCAATTCCGATGAATTATTACCGAAACGAGTACAATTCGCGTGCGATTTGAAGCATGTCTGGCCACGCGCAACCCGGCTGGCGCAGAGCACAGGAAAAGGCGCTGGCTGCAGAGCGAACCGCCAGCCTATTCTCGGTCCGCTGGATCGGACAGCAGCTTGGGCATGCCCACCGCCGTAATGTGACGGTGCTGGTTTGCGGATCGGCTGAGCCCGGCATCTCTGATGCGCGCGACCTCGGGCGGCCGCCAATCGATTTCTCATCGTACCGCCGGATCATCACCAACCATGGCGGGCGGATCCTCGAACTGTCCAGGCACGGTATATCGGCCTGCTGGGGCTTTCCCTTTTCCGGCGAGGAGGACGCGCGTCGCGCAGCGCGAGCTGCCCTTCTGATCATCGAGGAAAACTCCGGCGGCGCGCCGATTGCATGCGCGCTTCAAACGGGCATCGCAATCGCGGACGGCCAATGGTCGATTGAGCTTGCCAGCTCCGCCTTCGAGACCGCACAGCGACTCCTGATGGCGGGCGGACCAGCGTCTGTCGTCGTCAGCGGTGACATGCGCCCTCTGGTGGAGCGCTTCTTCGACCTTCAGCCGATCCAAACAGCCGATTGCGTCGCTTGGCGCATCGCTGGGGCCGAAGCAGCTTATTCCGAGGCCGGCCGGGTCACCGGCGCATTGATCGGGCACGTTGCCGAGCGCCGGCAACTCGACGAGGTGTGGCTGCGCGTCGTGGATGGTCAGCCACAGTGCGTCTCGATTTCAGGCGAAGCCGGCATCGGCAAATCGCGCCTGTTGCGATACCTCGAGTTGAAGGTCAAAGCCGCGGGCGGCTTTTGGCTCGAGTGTAGCTGCCTGCCCGAGGGCCGGCGTGTCCCCCTGCTCCCGCTACGACAGGCCATGCAGCGCCTATTGAACGCCGATGAGGCCGGGCTGAGGCAGTTCATCGACGGGCTGGAGCACTCCGATCGCAACCTGATTTCTTTCTTTCTCACGCACCGCGCCGAATTGCTTGCTGGCGAGCATGGCATGGAGCACTTGCCAGGCGAGCGGATCCTCACACTGATACTCGACTGGATCGCCGGATTGGCAGGAACAGGCCCCGTCGGACTGGCCTTCGAGGACATGCACTGGGCCGATCGATCCACCTGCGATTTTCTGGCGAAGGGGGCCGGACGGATCGCCAAGATGGGGCCGGTCTGCCTCGCCTTGACGTCCCGCGATCCCGGCGTGCGCGGCCTCCGGCCCACTCCGCATCTGCCGCACACAGCGATCCGGCTCGACAAATTGTCGGTGGCAGAGATCCAGCAGCTGCTGGCCTGCAATCCCTGCGGCTCGGCACTGCCTCCCGAGAAACGCAGGCAGATCGCCCTTCGCTCGGAGGGGATTCCCCTGTTCGCGATGGAGTTGGCGCGGCTTTGCACCGGCATGCGGGTCGGCGAGGATGATCTCGAGCTCCTGCTTCGGCCGGGGCCGCTCAATGCCATTCTGTCTGCCCGCCTCGACTCTCTTCGGAACTTGAAGCCGTTGGCCCAGGCCGCGGCCGTGATCGGGCGGGAGTTCGATCCCGGCATTCTGGCGCTGGTGCTGCAGATGGAACAAGCGCGCCTCGATGCGAGCCTCGACGAGCTGGTCATCTCGGGCATTCTGGAGCCCACCCCCGGTGCTGACACCCGGCGCACGCTCCGCTTCACCCACGTGCTGCTGCGAGATGCCGCTTATGCGTCCGTTCTCGAGGCAAGGCGGCGTGAGCTGCACGGGCGTATCGCGGATGTCCTGACGCATGATGCGCGGGTGGCGGAACAGGAGCCGGAGATCATAGCGGGGCACTTCTCCGCTGCAGGCGACCCGAAAGGAGCGTTCACGTGGTGGTACAGAGCTGGCGTGCGCGCTGCAGAGCTCTCCTCCACGCGGGCGGCCGTGCATCACCTCAGTCAGGCGCTGGCGGCCCGGCGGGCCAACCCGGATGCGGGCAGTCCACGGGAGGAAGTGGATATTCTGCGTCTCCTTGGCATTCAGCTCGCAGCGCTCAAGGGCAACGGAGCGCCCGAGGCGGTCAGCACGCTGGAACGATGCCTAAGTCTGTCGCGCAAGGTCCTCGGGCCGGAGGGCGACTTCGATGCACTCTGGGCGCTGCACTCCTGCCATCTGGTGCGCGGGGAGATCGGTCGTGCGCTCGGCATGGGCGACAAGCTGACGGCCTGCGCCGACCGGAGCGGCATCACCGAGCGGCGCCTGCGTGCCCATCGCATGCAGGGGCTAGCTAAGCTGCTGGGCGGCCTCATCGAAGAAGCCTTCGCCCATTACAGGATCGTGCTGGACCTCTACGACGAACACCGCCACGCCCCCCTCCGCCTGCGGCACGCGTCCGACCAGGGCGCCGTTGCCCTCGCCCAGCTCGCCTGGGGTGAGGCGATCGCCGGCCGGCTGGAGAGTTCCCGCCGTCATGCCGACGCGGCGCTGAGGCTGGCATCTCGGCTACAGCATCCCCACACCAGCGCGCATGTGACGTGCGTACTCGCTGCCCGGGCGCAGACACTCGGCGAGGAGCAGGCTGCCTCGGCTCTGGCGTTCGCCGGCAGAACGCTCGGCGAGCGGCACGAATTTCCCTACTGGATCGCCTGGGCGGACATCATCCTCGGCTGGACCGGTGGTGGCGGACGCGTGACGGGCGGGGCGGCAGGGACGGACATCGAGCGAATCGAGAGCGCGATTGCGGCCTACCGGCGCACAGGCGCCCTCCAGGCAGTGCCATACGCTTTGCTGCTCGTTGCCGACAAGGCCCTCGCATGCGACCGCCCCCAGCGGGCCCTCAAGGCGGCCATGGAGGGTTGGCAGATCGCCTGGCAACAAGGACTGATGCTCTACGCATCAGAGCTGCTGAGAGTGCGCGCGTTGGCTGAAAAGAAACTCGGATCCGACCCGGCGCACATCGCCAATCTCGTCGATCGCGCGGTTCATCTCGCCGCCAGCCAGGGAGCCGAGACATTTTCCTCACGAGCTGCGGGATTTCGGATACACCCCGCGCCACAATGTCTCGATATGGTGCTGGAGGCACCAAAAATCTGATGCCGGACATCAAGTTCCGGAAATGGCGCAAGAATATGGCACGCCGCCTGGCGATAGCTCGCACACGAGCGCTGGCGGGAACTCCGACAGGCTCCCCGCGTCCTTAGTTTTATCCGCAGTTGCGCGGCATTCGGCCCTCCGGAATCAGTCTATGATCGTAACGGACGATATGATCGGGACTGCGACGTTCGCAGCAGGGTGTCGGACCTTGGCACTGGACGGGGTGCATCGACGATACCGATCGGAGCCGATCGACGCTTTGGCTGAACCAAAAAGCGCGAGCGTGCGTTTTATTGGCTGCGTCCATTTCGCGTTCAAAGCAAAGCTGAAAGCCGTTCATAATGAAGATCGGCCGCTGCGGTGCGGCACGATCGCTGCAGCGACGCACTTCCGCCGGAAGTTGGCGTCACTGTCCGTTACTTCAATGCGGGCTGAATGCAAAAATTTCGATATTCGCAGCGGCCGCAATCGAGACCCAGGTCGTTGGGTTAAAGTTCGTTGTGCTAGTATGCAAGGAAGCGGCGAGAAATGATCGCATTTGAAGCGGGCAATCACATTGCCAAAGGCCAGCAGGCAACCCACTTCAAATGAAAGGGTGATGGCTCGAAGGGTGGCTGTCACGACAGTGGTGAGATCGCGAGAGCGAGAACAAGCATGACCTCCGCAGACGAGATCTTCAGCATCTACGCGCAGAGCTACGATCGCCAGAAGCAGCATGAGATGCCGCTTCGGCAGTACCTCGAAGCCTGCCGCGACGATCCCATGCTGTATGCCGGCGCGGCTGAGCGCATGATGAAGGCGATCGGCGAGCCCAACATCGTCGATACGTCGAAGGACCCGCGCCTCGGTCGCGTGTTCCTCAACAGAACCATCAAAATTTATCCCGCTTTCAAGGACTTCTTCGGGCTGGAGGAGACCATCGAGCGGATCGTCGGCTTCTTCCGGCACGCCGCCCAGGGCCTGGAGGAACGCAAGCAGATTCTGTACCTGCTGGGCCCCGTCGGAGGCGGCAAGTCCTCGCTCGCGGAGCGGCTCAAGGAGCTGATGGAGCAATGCCCGGTCTACGTGCTCAAGGCGGGTGACGAGATCAGCCCGATTTTCGAGAGCCCGCTCGGCCTCTTCGACCCCGTGACCATGGGACCGGTGCTCGAGGAGAAGTATGGCATCCCCCAGCGCAAGCTGACGGGGCGCATGTCGCCGTGGGCGGTCAAGCGGTTGGACGAGTTCGGGGGCGACATCTCCAGGTTCAACGTCGTCAAGCTCTACCCGTCCCGGCTCCGCCAGATCTGCGTCGCCAAAACCGAGCCGGGGGACGAGAACAACCAGGACATCTCCTCGCTGGTCGGCAAGGTCGATATTCGGAAACTCGAGTTCCACGGGCAGAACGACGCCGACGCGTATTCCTACTCGGGCGGCCTGAACCGCACCACGCAAGGGCTCCTCGAGTTCGTCGAAATGTTCAAGGCGCCCATCAAGATGCTGCATCCGCTGCTGACGGCGACGCAGGACGGCACGTACGTCGGCACCGAGAACGTTGGCGCGCTCCCCTACCAGGGCATCATCATCGCCCACTCCAACGAAAGCGAGTGGCAGAGCTTCCGCTCGAACAAGAACAACGAGGCGTTCCTGGACCGTATCTGCGTCATCCAGGTGCCCTATTGCCTGCGCGTTTCAGAAGAGAAGAAAATTTACGAAAAGCTGCTCGCGCAGAGTGAAGTGTCCGATGCCCCATGCGCCCCTGGCACGCTGGACATGCTGGCACAGTTCTCGGTGCTCACCCGTCTCAAGGAGCACGAGAATTCCAGCCTGTTCTCGAAGATGCGGGTCTACGACGGCCAGAGCCTGAAGGACACCGATCCGCATGCGAAAACGATCCAGGAATATCGCGATGCCGCTGGCATGAACGAAGGCATGGACGGCACCTCCACCCGCTTTGCCTACAAGGTGCTGTCGGAAACCTTCAACTACGACACGCACGAAGTGGCGGCCGATCCCGTGCACCTGATGTTCGTGCTGGAGCAGGCGGTCCGGCGTGAGCAGCTGCCCGAGGAGACAGAGAACCGCTACATCGAGTTCATCAAGGAAGAGCTTGCGCCGCGCTACGCCGAATTCATCGGTAATGAAATCCAGAAGGCATACCTCGAATCTTATCACGATTTCGGGCAAAACCTGTTCGATCGGTACGTGGCCTATGCCGATGCCTGGATAGAGGATCAGGACTTCAAGGATCCTGACACCGGCCAGCTCATGAACCGGCAGCTCCTCGACCAGGAACTTTCAAAGATCGAGAAGCCGGCCGGCATCGCGAACCCGAAGGATTTCCGTTACGAGGTCGTGAAATTCTCGCTGCGGGCCCGTGCGAAGAACGGCGGGAAGAACCCGAACTGGACATCGTACGAGAAAATCCGAGAGGTCATCGAGAAGCGGATGTTCAGCCAGGTCGAGGACCTGCTGCCGGTGATCAGCTTCGGCGCGAAGAAAGATGGCGAGACCGAGAAAAAGCACGAGGAATTCGTGAACCGCATGGTATCCCGCGGGTATACCCATCGGCAGGTTCGCCGGCTCGTCGAGTGGTACATGCGGGTCAAGAAGTCGGGGTGAGGAGGTCGAGAGCGGGGCATGCACATCGTCGACCGTCGTCTCAATCCCAAGGCCAAGAGTCTTGGGAACCGTCAGCGCTTTCTTCGTCGCGCGAAGGCTGAGATTCGTGAGGCCGTCCGCGACGCCCTGAGGCGCCGCAAGGTCTCCGAGGTCGATGGGGGCGAAAATATCCGCATCAGATCGAAGGGACTGCGTGAGCCGAGCTTCTCGCTCGGCTCGAACACGGGCGAGCGCGACTTCGTGCTCCCCGGCAACCGGGAGTACCAGGTCGGAGACGTCATCCGGAAACCGGAAGGCGGCGCCGGAGGCGGGGGCCAGAAGGGCAGCCCCGACGGGGAAGGCGAGGATGATTTCGTTTTCAGCCTGACGCGGGAGGAGTTCCTCGACCTCTTTTTCGACGACCTCAAGCTGCCGAACCTCGTCAAGGCGAAGCTGAAAGACCTGCGCTCGCCCGAGCCCGTGCGCGCCGGCCTCACCACCGAGGGTCCGCCGGCAAAGCTCAACCGGTTGCGCACGATGCGCAATAGCCTCGCCCGACGCATCGCCCTCAGGCGGCCGCGGCTGGCGGAGCTGAAGGAGCTCGAGGCGGAGATCGCGGCCGAGGAGGCGCGCGACGAGCCGGACGAGGATCGCCTCGCGCAGTTGCGTGCGCGGCTTTCCCGTCTGATGCACATGCGCAAGGTCGTTGCTTACATCGACCCCATCGACCTGCAGTACAATCGCCACGAGCGCCGGCCGAAGCCCAAGACGCAGGCAGTCATGTTCTGCCTCATGGACGTTTCGGCCTCCATGACGGAATCGCTGAAGGACTTGGCGAAGCGGTTCTTCATGCTGCTGCACCTGTTCCTCTCGCGGCACTACGCCGAGGTGGACGTGGTCTTCATCCGCCACACGACGACCGCGCAGGAGGTCGACGAGGAGACCTTTTTCCGGGATACCGAGTCGGGCGGCACCGTCATTTCCACCGCTCTCGAAGAGATGATGCGGGTCGTCTCCGAGCGCTATCCTCCCGACGACTGGAATATCTACGCCGCGCAGGCGTCGGATGGGCACAACTTCGATGACGACATGGAGCGCTGCATCACGATGCTGGAGCAGGACATCCTGCCCATCTGCCAGTACTTCGCCTACATCGAGGTGATGCCCGAAGCGCAAATCGCCCCGATGCAGAGCGTCGCCTGGGCAGGCTACAGCGAGGTCGCGGAGGCTCATCCGCACTTTGCAATGCGGCGCGTATCCTCCCCGGGTGAAATCTACCCCGTATTCCGCGAGCTGTTCTCGGGCTCCGCTTCCGGCAGCGAGGAGAGAGCCGCGAGATGACGACCGTGCTGACACGCAAGCCCCTTTTCGAGGGGGCGGAATGGAATTTCGAGCTGCTCAAGAAGGCCTACGACGCCATCGAGGAGATCGGCGTCGGCGAAATGGGGCTCAATATCTACACGAACCAGATCGAGGTGATCACGGCCGAGCAGATGCTCGATGCCTACGCCTCCATCGGCATGCCGAACATGTACCGGCACTGGTCGTTCGGGAAGCATTTCGCGCGGGAAGAGGTGCTTTACCGCAAGGGCGCCCGCGCGCTCGCCTACGAGCTGGTGATCAACTCCGATCCCTGCATCAACTACGTCATGGAAGAGAACACCATGACGATGCAGCTGCTCGTCATGGCGCATGCGGCCATGGGCCATAATCACTTCTTCAAGAACAACTACCTGTTCCAGCAGTGGACCGACGCCACCGCGATCCTCGACTACCTGCGCTTTGCCAAGGAGTACGTTGCCGAATGCGAGGAGAAGTACGGCCTCGAGAACGTCGAGGCTGTGCTCGACAGCGCGCATGCGCTGATGGCGCAGGGTATCAGCCGCCATCCCGTCCGCCGGCAGTCGCGCACCGACAAGCAGGAACGGGAGTTGAGGCGGCGGGAGCACGAGGAAGCCACGTACAACGAGCTTTGGCGAACCGTCCCGCGCTCGCAGCTCGATGAAAAGCCGGCAACGCCCGAAGCGAAGGAAGCCGAGGCTGAGAGCAACGCTCTGGGACTGCCGCAGGAGAATCTGCTCTATTTCCTCGAAAAGCACGCGCCCAGGCTCGATGACTGGAAGCGCGAGCTGCTGCGGATCGTCCGCATGCTCGCGCAGTACTTCTACCCCCAGCGTCAGACGAAGGTGATGAACGAGGGCTGCGCAACCTTCGTGCACTACGAGATCATGAGCCGGCTCTACGACAAGGGGCTCATCACCGAAGGCTCGATGCTCGAGTTCATGCACAGCCACTCGTCAGTGGTCTATCAGCCCCGGTTCGAGGACAAGCATTTCAACGGCTTCAATCCTTACGCACTGGGCTTCGCGATGATGCGCGATATCAAGCGCATCGCGGAGGAGCCGACGCCCGAGGACCGCGAGTGGTTTCCCGAAATCGCGGGCAATGGCGATGCCCTGGGGACTCTGAAGGAAGCGTGGGCGAATTTCCGCGACGACAGCTTCATCATGCAGTACCTGTCGCCGAAGCTCATTCGTGACTTCCGGCTGTTCCATATTCACGACAACACCGGATCGTCGTTCGTGGAGGTCAAGTCCATTCACGACGAGATGGGCTATCGGCGGGTCCGCAAGGTGCTGGCGGAGCAATACGATACCGCCGCGCGCGATCCTGACATCCAGGTCGTGAATGCCGACCTGTCCGGCGGACGCCGCCTCACCTTGCAGCACCGCGTGCGCCGCGGTGTTCTGCTCGACAAGGATCAGTGCGACCGCACCCTTCAGCACGTCGCGCATCTGTGGGGCTACCGGGTGAAGATGCTCGAGGTGGATGCAGAAACCGGGAAAGTGCTGAAAGAGCATGAGGCATTGCCTCTGCCTTGAACCGGTAGTCGGACGCCGTGCGCCCTGACCCTCGCACCACCGCCGACTTCTCTCAGATCACGACCTCGGCCGTTGGCGCCGACGGCTGGCCCATAGCGCCTCCGCGCGGTACAATGAAGTTCAGACTTGGGAGGAACGAATGGCAGATCCGATCGTGTTCGCCGGCGAGGTCGAATGGTCCGGCGAGAATCCCGGCATATCTCTCAAGGAGGATCCGAACGGCCCCTTCGTCACGCTGGCGAGCTTCTTCCGCGTCGTGCTCTCACCTCACGGCCGCGGACACGCCCTTGTGCTGTTGCAGTCTCCGGGTGAGGCCAACCCGCCAGCCGATCGCGCCAACTACTGTCTCTACGACAACGAGGCCCTCGCGAGATACCTGGTGAGCGGGTTCGTGTCGCATTTCGGCGCGTTCAAGGGGCTCCCCGGACTGGACAACCTGACCTACCGTCGTCTGGACAAAGTCGAAACATCAGGCGACCCGACCAGCACATACACCGAGGCCGTCAAGGCGGGGGATCTCGACGTGCGGCTGACTTGGAGTGGGCTCGGCAAGCCGTTCTGCTTTGTACTTCCGCCAGACAAATCAGCGACCGGCAAGCATCACATGCCAAGCCTCTTCGTCGGCTGCAATGATGCGACCGTTACGGTCAACGGCCGCGTGCTGCCGGGCAAGCCGGTGCCACGCGAAATTGCCGGCCAGACCATCACCACGGCTATGCTGGCGTTCTCAGAGACCTGGATCCGCGCGTAAGCTTCAGGTTCTCCAGTGGGGGAAGGGTCGCGGCGAGCGGGGAAAGTTGCAAGGGGACTCTGCCGGTGGCTACTGTTGCCACCCCCCACCCGGCCCTTCGGGCCGACCTTTCCCCATGGGAGAGGTGAAGCGGGTGCCTTGTGCCGCCGTTTTCACCTGAATTCGGAAAAGCTCTAGCCCGCACGTCGCCTCCATCGGGTGTACAGAAAGCGCTGGTGCGCGCCCTTGGGTGTGGTGTGATCCTTCTCGAAGGCGTCGAGGAGCTCAAATTCAGGCCCGAGCAGCGCTGCAAGCTCGGATTGGCTCGCCCGCTGCACCGCCAAGCCGCTGCAGCGCTCAGGTCCCGATGGGGCGAACCCGGAAATGATGACGAAGCCGCCGAGCTTGACCGCCGAGCGCACCGAAGCGGCATAGGCGGCCCTCTCTCCCGGCTCCCTCAGGAAATGCAGTGTGGCGCGATCGTGCCAGAGGTCGACCTGAAAGTCAGGCCGCCAGTCGACGACGTCTGCGGCGATCATGCGAACCTTTTTGGCGAGTGGCCCAAGCCGCGCCTTCGTCTTCTCCAGCGCGCCTGCCGAAACATCCAGCACGGCGACGTTCGCAAAACCTTGCCTGAGCAGGGCGTCGGGCAGGCGAGAGTCGCCCGCGCCGACATCGAGAATGAGGGCATCGGACGGCAGCTGGCAGGCGCGGATCAACGAGAGCGAGGTCTCGGGGACCGCCTCGAACCAGCTCACCTGGTCCTCGGCGTTGCTCGAATAGACCCGCTCCCAATGCGACTGGTGCTCCACCGACATGACCGGCCGTCCATCCTAAGGATCAGACCGCCGCTTCCGCGCCACCCTTCAACTTCACCGGAATAGTGAGATAGCGCACGCCGTTGTCCTCCGCCGGCGGGAATCGGCCCGCGCGGATGTTGACCTGGATGGACGGCAGCAGCAGTCTCGGAGCAGACAGCGTCGCGTCACGGGCGGTGCGCATCGCGACGAACGCGTCCTCGGTCACCCCACCCTTGAGGTGAACATTGTTCTCGCGCTGCTCCTTGACGGTCGTTTCCCAGGCGTAGGTGTCGCGGCCCGGCGCCTTGTAGTCATGGCACATGAACAGCCGCGTCTCGGGCGGAAGCGCAAGCAGCTTCTGGATCGACCTGTAGAGCTTGCGCGCATCCCCGCCCGGAAAGTCTGCCCGCGCCGTGCCGTAGTCCGGCATGAACAGCGTGTCTCCGACGAACACCGCGTCACCGATCTTGTAGGAGATGTCGGCAGGGGTATGCCCGGGGGTGTAGATTACCTCGACTTCGAGCTCACCGATGTGGAAGTGCTCTCCATCGGCGAACAGATGGTCGAAATCGCCGCCGTCCGGCTTGAGATCGGTCGCGTTGAAGACCGGGCGGAAAATGCGTTGCACCTCCTTGATGTGCTCGCCGATGCCGATCTTCGCGCCCGTCTTGGCCTTGATGTAGGGCGAGCCGGAGAGGTGGTCCGCGTGGGCATGGGTCTCCAGCGTCCACACGATGGTAAACCCGGCCTGTTCCGCGGCCCTGAGCATGGCCTCGACCGAGCGCGTATCGACCTCGCCGGCATTGTGGTCGTAGTCGAGCACCGGGTCGATGACAGCGGCCTTCTTCGTCACCGGGTCGGCAACCAGATAGCTGATCGTGTTCGTCGGCTCGTCGAAGAACGCCTGGATGATCGGCTGTCCTGCCATGGCTGCGCCTCCCTGTAGTTGCTTTCGTCTGGGCCTCGAGAATATATTAGCAATTCCTAAACTATCAAGTCCTTTGCCTGGTTCCACGGTCTACTTGCATTAGAACTCGTTTCCCGCACATTGTGGCCGAAACGAAGGAGGCGGCGATGGCTGGCACAGCGAAGTGGGAAGGTATTTTTCCGGCGGTCACGACCAAATTCACCGAGGACGACCGGCTCGACGGCGAGGAGATGGAGCGCTGCTATAAGCTGCAGATCGACGCCGGCGTCGACGGCCTGATCGTCTGCGGCTCGCTCGGCGAGGCTTCGACGCTGGACCCGGACGAGAAGCTCGAAGTGCTGAGAATCGCGCTCGACGTTGCAGGAGGCAAGCCAGTGCTGCTGACCATCAGCGACGGCTCGACCCGCAACGCACAGAAGCTGGCTGAGCGCGGAGCAAAGGCTGGAGCAGCGGGCTTCATGGTTCTGCCCGGCCTGCCGTACAAGTCGGACCCCCGCGAGACGATCGCGCATTTCACGGCTGTCGCCCGCGCGGGCGGCCTGCCCGTGATGATCTATAACAATCCGCCTGCCTACGGCGTCGACATCACGCCGGAGATGCTGGTGGAGATGGCGTCCGAGCCGCTGTTCACATCCATCAAGGAAAGCTCGGACAACATCCGTCGCATCACGGACATCATCAATTTGACCGGCGACCGCTATCAGGTGTTCACCGGCGTCGACAACTTGGCGCTGGAAAGCTTCGCCATGGGCGCCGACGGCTGGGTCGCCGGCCTTGTGGCTGCCTTCCCGGCCGAGACGGTGGCCCTCTGGCGGCTCGCCCGCGCCGGTCGCATGGCCGAGGCGCTTCCGATCTATCGCTGGTTCCGGCCGCTGCTCGATGTCGACGTCTCGACGAAGCTCGTGCAGAACATCAAGCTTGTCGAATCGCTCGTCATCAACTCGAACGACCGCTGCCGCGCGCCGCGCCTGCCGCTCGTCGGCGCCGAGCGGGAGCGGATCGTCAGAATTGTCAAGAAGGCCCTTGCGAACCGGCCTAAGCTGCCCGCGATTCCGGCGACGCCGAGCATGGCTGCGGCTGAGTAGTCACTGCAGGGCGAGCTCTCTCCCTGCAGAAGCCGAGCCCTTTCGTGCTCCTGCGGCTCAGGTTGGCGGCGTAGTTCAGCCCGGCAGCGCAGCGAATGCCTGCTCCAGATCGGCGATGATATCGGCCGGATCTTCCAGGCCGATGTGCAGGCGGACGAGCGCGCCGCCGTTCCAGCCATGCACGCTGCCTTGCGGATAGACCATTGCCAGGCACTCAAAGCCGCCCCAGGATGCGCCGATGCCAAACAGCTTCAGCCGGTCCACCATGCGGTCGACGTCGTCCTGGGTGACGTACGGCTTGAAGGAGACGGACAGCAGGCCGTTGGCGCCGGCGAAGTCGCGTTTCCAGATCTCGTGACCAGGATGGGACGGCAGTGGCGGATAGAGCAGACGCTCGACCTGCGGCTGCTGCTCCAGCCAGCCGATGACCTCCTGTGCATGCGCGCAATGCATGGCAATCCGGGCGCTTGCAGTCCGCAGGCCACGGAGGGCCAGGTACGCGTCGTCCGGGCTCACCGTCTGCCCGAGCAGGCCGGCATCGAAGCTGAGCTGATCGGCCGAACGGGCATTCGCCGTCACTGAGCCCATCACGAGGTCCGAGTGGCCGGCAATGTACTTCGTGATCGCTACGACCGAGATGTCGGCACCGAGCGCGATCGGGCGATAGAGGCCGGGTGCGCCCCAGGTGTTGTCGGCGGCAAGCAAGGTATTCTCGCGCCTTTTGAGCAGCGCCGCGATCGCCGGCAGATCCTGCAGGTCGTAGATGATCGAGCCTGGTATCTCGACATAGACGAGCCGCGTCTCGGGCCTGAGCCGCTTTGCCACCTCCTCGTGGCCGCCGGGGTAGAACTCGCAATCGATGCCACGTGGCCGGAGGAAGCGCACCGCGATGGCCCGTGCCGGACCATAGAGCGATTCCGAAAGCAAACAGTGATCACCGGGCTTCAGCACCGACAGGAACACGTGCGCGATGGCGGCAAGACCTGTCGGGAACAACATTGTCCGCGCGCCCTGCTCGATCTCGGTCAGCGCGTCTTCGAGCGCGAACGTCGTCGGCGTGCCGCGGGCGCCGTAGGTGAAGATGCGCTCGTTTCTCTCACGCCGCTCACGGATGGACTTCAAGGTGCCTGTGTCGCGGTAGAGGACGGTCGAAGCGCGAACGATGGGCGGATTGACCGACTTTGTGTCGGCCTCCGTATCGTTACGCGCCGCGTGAACGAACCTCGTCTTGTCGCGCTGCTTCATCGAAATCCTCTCCGGCGAGTACGAGAAAATCCGCGGGATGATATGCGGAATGAGCCTAGGCGGGACCCAGCGCGTCCGCGACGAGAGCGCGCGCCTGAGCTGCATGCCATGACTTCACCCCGACGGCCGGTGTGGCGGCCGCCGGGCGTCCAACGCGGCGGATCGATCGCCCGGCTGCCTGCTCCAGATGCGGTGCGAGCGTTCTGAAGTAACCCATGTTCTCCGGCTCCTCCTCGCACCAGATGAGCTCCGCCTTGCGGTAAGGCTTGAGAGCCGCCGCGATCGCGTCAGCCGGGAACGGCCAGAGCTGCTCGACGCGAACGAGGGCAACCTTCTTTTCGAGCTTCCGCTCGGCGCGCGCCTGCAGGAGCTCGTAGTAGACCTTGCCCGTGCAGAGGACGACGCGGCGTGCGCGCTTGACTCCGTCGTCCGGAATGACCGCGCGGAAGGCCGTGCCGGGCCCGAACTCGGCAAGCGAGGACACACAGGCCTTGTGGCGTAGCAATGCTTTCGGCGTCAGCACCACCAACGGTTTGCGGAAGGGCCAATGAATCTGCCGCCGGAGCAGGTGGAAGAAGTTCGCCGGCGTGGAGGCATTCGCCACGACGAGATTGCCGCCTGCGCACGCCGCCAGTAGCCGTTCCGGCCGGCCGGTCGAATGATCCGGCCCGCCGCCGTCGAGCCCGTGCGGGAGCAGGATGACAAGACCGGTCGACCTCAGCCATCGGTCCTCGCTGCAGGCGATGCATTGGTCGAAGACCGGCTGCGCGATGTTGAGGAATTCGCCGAACTGAGCTTCCCACACCACCAGTCGCCGGGGATCTGCGAGACTCATTCCGAATTCGTAGCAGAGGACCGCGTGCTCGATGAGCGGTGTGTTGTGGATTTCGAGATGGCTCGCATCGCGCGCAGCGGGGGCGAGCGAGAGATACCGCTCGCCCGAGGACTGATCATGAAGCTCAAGATGGCGCTGCGTGAAGGCACCCCGGAGGGAGTCCTGGCCGCTGAAGCGAACGGGCGTGCCCTCCGCCAGCAGGGTGGCGAGCGCCAGAGCTTCACCCGTCGCCCAGTTCAGGCCCTCACCCGTTTCAATCGTGTGGCGCCGCTCTTCCAGAAAACGCGAAACCTTGGGGTCCAATTGGAACCCCGGCGGAGGAGCGCAGATCAGCGTCCCAAGTCGCTTCAGCTCATCGAGCGGCAGCCCTGTCTCCGGCGAGCGCAGCATCTCGGCCATGCTGCCGGCGCGAAATCCCGCCCATGCGCCCTCGAACCAGTCCGCGCGATTGACGGCGTAAGACTTCGCCGCCTCCAGCCCGGCGCGGATCTCCTCGGCCATCGCCTCGGCCGCTTGCCCCATGCAGGCGGTATCGAGACCATCGCTCGCAAGGCGTTCGGCGTAGATCTCGCTCACAGGCGGGCGCGCATCGATGGCGCGATACATGACGGGCTGCGTGAAGCGCGGCTCGTCGATCTCGTTGTGACCCGGGCGGCGGTAGCAGACGAGATCGATCACGATGTCGCGGCCAAACGTCGCCCGCCAGCGCGCCGCAACGGAAGCCACGCGATAGACCGCATCGGGGTCGTCGCCGTTGACATGCAGAACAGGAGCCTCGACCAGCTTGGCGATGTCCGTCGGGCGGCGCGCCGAGCGCCCCTCCTCCGGCAGGGTCGTAAAGCCGAGCTGATTGTTGATGACGACGTGGATCGTCCCGCCGAGGTCGTAGGGGGCCAGCCGCGAGAGCTGGAACATCTCCGCGACCAGTCCCTGGCCCGCGAAGCTCGCATCCGTGTGCAGCAACAGCGGGAGCACCGCACGACGCCCTTCCGGCAATCCCCGCGCCCACTGCTTCGCCCGCGCGCGCCCCTGGCTGATTACGGGCACGAGTTGCAGGTGCGAAGGGTGGGGCGACACCGAGAAGCGGACCATCCGGCCCGCGACCTCACGCTCGCCAGAATAGCCGAGGTGATAGGGAACGTCCGCCGAAACCTCGAGCCCCTCGGGCACAGGCGGCTTGCCCTGGATCGCGGCGAGCATCCCCCCGAGCGGCTTGCCGCAGACGTTCGCGAGCAGGTTGAAGCGCCCGCGGTGCATGCCGCCGATCACCACCTCCTGGAGCCCCAGCGGCACGCTCTCGGCCAAGAGCACATCGAGCAGCACGATGAAGCTTTCCGCACCTCCGAGGCCGAAGAGCCGGGCACCAGGCAATCGCTGCGCCAGTACTGTTTCGAAGGTTTGCGCCCGGGTCAGCAAGGCAAGCATGGATTGCCGCGCGGCGGGATCGGGAAATCGGGCGCCCTGCTCAGCCTCGGCTGCGAGCCATTGCCGTCTCGCCGCATCGTGGATGTGGCCGAACTCCCAGCCGATCGGCCCGCAATAGGCCGCTTCCATCTGCTCGATCAGCGGCCGCGACCTCGCCGGATCGAGACCGTAGCGGCCGGGATCCAGCTCCGGCACGGTAGGCAGTGGAGCCAAACCAAGCGGATCGAGCCGGCTCCTCAGGAAGCCTCGATCTCTATAGGCCTGGACGAGTGCCGCTTCTGTAGGTGACAGGGTTGGAGCCCTACGCCGCGATGCATCGTACATCGCCTCGAGCGCGCCAGGGTCGCCTGCACCGGCGAAATCCTCCACGGCTGAGGTGCGGCGTAGCTGCTCATTCATTTCCGACCGCAATCCCTGGACACTCTGCCCCTCATCCGGCAGGACAAGACTTTGCCCGCGTTCGTGCTAACCGTTAGCGCACAACGCAACCCCGGGAAACGACTTCATGCCTGCTCCGCTCTCGCATATCCGCGTCCTCGACCTGTCTCGCGTCCTAGCCGGCCCCTGGGCCTCGCAATTCCTGGCCGACATGGGCGCGGAAGTGATCAAGATCGAGCGCCCCCGGAGCGGCGACGATACCCGCGCCTGGGGGCCGCCCTTCGCGCTTGAGCCGACCGAGAACGACCCAGGCATCTCCGCCTATTTCGCCTGCGCGAACCGCGGCAAGCAGTCGGTGACGGTCGATATTGCTCATCCCAAGGGTCAGGAGCTGATCCGCAAGCTCGCCGCCCGATCGGACGTGCTGCTGGAGAACTTCAAGGTCGGCGGGCTCGCGAAATATGGCCTCGACTACGAAAGCCTGAAGGCCATCAACCCGCGTCTCGTCTACTGCTCGATCACCGGCTTCGGCCAGACCGGGCCTTATGCGCCGCGCGCGGGCTATGACTTCCTTGTGCAGGCCATGGGCGGCCTGATGAGCATAACGGGCGAGCCCGATGACGTGCCCGGGGGCGGGCCCGTGAAAGTCGGCGTTGCCATCTCGGACCAGATGGCGGGCATGAACGCGCTGGCTGCGATCCTGACCGCATTGCTGAAGCGGGAGCGGACTGGAGAAGGCGAGTACATCGACGTCGCCCTGCTCGACAGCACCGTCGCGGCGCTGATCAATCAGGCCTCTACTTATCTCGTCTCCGGCACGGTCCCGCAGCGGATGGGCAACGCGCACCCGACGGTCGTTCCCTATCAGGCGTTCCAGACCGCGGACGGCCACATCATCCTGGCCATCGGTAACGACGGCCAGTTCCAGCGATTCTGCGCAGCCGCCGGGCTGGAGGCGCTTGCAGAAGATGCCCGCTATCGCACCAACGCCGCCCGCATCATCAACCGCGAGACACTCATCCCGAGGATCGCCGAGGCGCTCCGAAAGCGGACGTCGTCAGATTGGATCGCACTGCTCGAGTCAAAGGCCGTGCCCTGCGGCCCGATCAACACGATCGATCAGGTCTTCGCCGATCCGCAGGTACAAGCGCGCGGCATGCGGCGCGTGCTCAATCACGAGACCGCAGGCCCGCTTCCCGTCGTCGCCAATCCGGTGCGCATGGCCACGCACGACACGACCTCTGCAAAAGCGCCGCCGATGCTGGGGGAGAGCACCGACACTGTGCTGTCAGGCGTGCTCGGTCTTTCCGCTGACGAGATCGCGGCTCTCCGCGCAGAAGGGATCGTCTGAGCAACCACAACCCGTCAGGGCTGCTCACCAGCATCTTCCGCCTCGCGCCGGCGGCGCTCTTGGCTCAGCGCGGCCTTTGCCAGCATGTGCGCGCTGACGGGCGCCGTGATGAACAGGAACAGCGTGATGGCCAGCTCTCGCAGCCCCAGCTCGAACTCGCCGCCGGCTGTGTTCACCAGCGATGCGATGACGACGGAGCCGATCCCCAGTGTGGTCGCCTTCGTCGGTCCGTGCAGGCGGGAGAAGAAGTCAGGCAGGCGTGCCAATCCGATCGAGCCCAAGAGCGCGAACGCTCCGCCGATGAGCACCAGAAGCGACGTGATGATGTCAGCCAGAAGCATCTCGGTCACTCGATCACGTCGCCGCTCAGCATGAACTTGCAAAATGCTGCCGTGCTCACGAACCCCATCATGGCGATCAGCAGCGCCGCCTCAAAATAGACCTCGCTCCCGATGCTGATCCCGAACAGCATGACAAGCGCGATGGTGTTGATCGATAGCGTATCGAGCGCGAGGACCCGATCGGGCAGGCTGGGTCCGCGTACCAGCCGGAACAGGTTGAGCAGCATGGCCGTGATGACCATGCCTATAGCGGCGGCGCTGGCATAACTCAGCATCCGAACGTCTCCTTAAGAGGTGCCTCGTAGCGGGTTTTGATGGTGTCGATGAGCTTCTGCTGGTCTTCCACATCGAGCGCATGGACGAGGAGCGTGTGGCGCCGCCGGTCGATGTCCACCGAGACGGTCCCAGGCGTCAGTGCAACCACGCTGCCGAGGATGACTGAAACCAGTCTGTCATCGAGGTCGAGCGGAACCTCGATGAATTGCGGGCGCAGGCGATCGAGCGGGCCGACGACGAGGCGCGCCACCCGCACGTTGGCGACCAGAACATCCCAGAGCAGAACGACGAAAAGGCGTAGACCTGTCAGCGGCCGGACCACCTTGATCGGCTCGGGCCAGAACGAGGCCGTCGCGATCGGGATGGAAATGGCGATGATGGCGCCAAGCAGAACCTGCCCGATACCGACACTGGAGGCGAGCACGAGCCAAAGAACCAGAATGACCATGCTGAGTATTGGTCGAGGGAGGAGCCGATCGATCATTTCGGCCTCCGTGATCTGGTGATGTCTGGCGATGCACCGAGCACCGCGTCGACATAGGCTTGACGGCTCAGCAACTGCTCGGCCGCAGCATGCGCGTAGGACGATACCGTTCCTGTCAGCAGCGTGAGCACCGGGCTCGCTGCGACCAGAATGGCGAGGCCTGCCACCCGCAGCCTGCTTGGCGGTGGATATTCCGGCTTTGGCTCATCCGGCACCGGCTCCCAGAACAGCACACTGAACTGTCGCGCCAGGGCCAGGGCGGCCAGGAGGCCGGAGAGCAGCAGGGCCGTCCAGATCGCCGGGGCCCAGCTCGTTGCCTGCACCGACTTCATCAGCATGAACTTGCCAAAGAAACCCGACAGGGGCGGCATTCCTGTAACCGCCACCGCTAGCACCAGGAACGCGCCGCTGAGCACGCCCAAATCGCGCACGTGCGGGCCGCGCTCCAACAGGTCGGCGTGAGCACCACGCTGATTTGCGATGGCATCGGCCAGCAGGAACAGGCCTCCGGTGACCAGTGTCGAATGCAGCACATAGTAGATGGTGGCAGATACGCCTTCGATGCCCGGCACGGCCATGACGGAAAGCAGCGCACCGGTCGAAAGCATGACGAGATTGGCTACGACGACTGAAAGACGCGACGCGGCGAGAATTCCGAACGTGCTGATGGCGATGGTGGCGATCGCGAGCTGGACCAGCCAGGGCTGTAGGAGGCTTGCCGTGAAGGACGCACTGGCCAGGACGAGGCCCGAGAGCCTGAGCAGGGCGTAAATTCCCACCTTCGTCAGAATGGAAAACAGCGCTGCGGCAGGCGCGGTCGCGGCGCCATAGGCGAGCGGAAGCCAGAAGGAGAGCGGCACCAGCGCTGCCTTCAAAGCGAACACCACGACCAGAACGGCGAACGCCATTCTCACAAGAGCTTGGTCGGACGGAGGGACATGCGGGACGGCAAGCGACAGATCAGCGAAATTCAGCGTTCCCAGCGTGCCATAGACGAGCGCAAGCGCGACCAGGAACAGCGTCGATCCCACCAGATTGAGCACAACGTAAACGAGGCTGGCTCTCGCACGCAGCAGCCCGCCGCCGTGGGCGAGCAGGCCGTAGGATGCAGCCAGCAGCACCTCGAAGAAGACGAAGAGATTGAAGATGTCGCCCGTCAGGAACGCGCCGTTGAGCCCCATGAGCTGAAATTGGAACAGCGGATGGAAATTCCGGCTCTTGGCGTCCATTCCAGCCAGCGCGTAGAGCAGCACCGGAACGGCCAGCACAGCGGTGAGCATGACCATGGCCGCCGACAGGCGGTCGAGGACCAGCACGATCCCGAACGGCGCCTGCCAGCTGCCGATGGCGTAGACCGAGATCTCGCCACGCGCCGCCGAAGCGACGAGGAGGGCCGACACGATCGGCAGAAGGAGGGTCGCCGCCAGGGAGACTTTGCGCTGAAACGCGAGTCCCCGCCGGTACCCGGCAATGCAAACGATCGCAGCGAGCATCGGCAGCAGGATCGGCAGGATCAGAGCGTGGCTCACCGGGGCGGCTCCTCGGTGTCCACGTGATCGGTGCCCGACTCTCCTTTGGCGCGCAGAGCCAAGCCGACGATGTATGCCGTCATGCCGAAGCTGATCACGATCGCGGTCAGCACCAGCGCCTGCGGGATGGGGTCCGTATGTCCCGACTGACCGGGCAGGATCAGCGGCGGCGCGCCGATCATCAGCCGTCCGCTCGCGAAAATCACCAGATTGGTGGCATAGGAGAGCAGCGTGCTCCCGAGCACCACAGAGAATGTCCGCGCCCGAAGGATCAGGAAAATTCCGGAGGCGGCCAGCACGCCGATGCCGACTGACAGCAGGAGCTCCATATCAGCGCTCCCCCTTCGCGCCGCCCCTCGGCAGCTCGCGCCTGCTCAGCACGCCGAACCTCGACATGATGACGAGCACCACGCCGGCCACCACGAGGAAGACGCCGAGGTCGAAGAGCATGGCAGATGCCAGCTCGACGTCGCCGATAAGCGGTAGGTGGATGTGACCGAAAGTGCTGGTCAGGAACGGATAGCCGAACAGGATGCTCCCAAGCCCCGTGCCGACGGCGAGCGCCAGGCCGGCAGCCAGTACCCAAAGGAAGTCCAATCGCAGCCGGGCCTGCGCCAGGTCGATGCCGCTCGCCACATACTGCAGGATCAGCGCGACACCGCAGATCAGCCCGGCGATGAACCCGCCGCCGGGCAGGTTGTGGCCGCGTAGCAGAATGTAGAGCGAGACGACCAATGCCAGCGGCAGCAGCGGCCGCATCAGCATCGCGAGCATGATCGGATGCCGGTCCGCCTCGCTGGCGGCTGGCGGCGGATAGGGCCTTAGCCGCAGGCCGTCGAGCAAGGCCACGAGCGCAACGGCCACCAGGGAAAGAACCGTGATTTCGCCGAAAGTATCGAAGCCACGGAAGTCGACGAGAATGACGTTGACGGCATTTGTCCCGCCGCCCTCGGAGAAGGCGTTCTGCAGGTAATAATCCGAGATGGTCGAGAACGGACGTGTGAGCATCGCATACACGACGAGGCCCACGCCCGTTCCGCCAGCCACTGCCAGACCGAAATCGCGGATGCGCCGTGAATAAGTCGATTCTGCCGGCTGCTCGCGGGGAATGAAGCGCAGGCTGAGCAGCAGCAGAATGATCGTGACGACCTCGACCGAGAGCTGCGTCAGGGCAAGGTCGGGGGCAGAGAAACGGACGAATGCCAGTGAGACCACGAGGCCCACGACGCTCAGGTACACCAGCGCCTTCAATCGCTGCCGGTGGTAGATCACTGTCCCGAGGGAGCCTACGACGAGCGCCAGTAGACCGGCCGCTGTGACAGCATCCGGCGCGAGACCGGCCTCGGCGCCGCGCACAGGAGCTGGCGCGCCGGTGAGATAAGCCCAGCCGCCAAGCACGAGGACAGATCCGAAGAGCAGGGCAAGGTAGCGCTGCAGCGAGCCGTTATCGATCGCCGCGATGACCACCTTCGACGCCTCGACAAGGCCGCGGTAGAACCGCTCGTAGGCGATCCGGCTGTGCAGGCGCGGCAAATAGCGTTCATGCAGCGCGATCACGTGGTCCGACTGCGAATAATAGATGATGCCACCGACAATAGCGATCGTGCTCATCAGCAGTGGCGGGGTGAAGCCGTGCCATACGGCCAGCTCAAATTGCGGGACCGGGCCGTTCGAAACCACCATCGCCGCGGACTGAAGAAGGTATTGGACGGTGTACTGGGGAAAAAGCCCGACGACGAGACACAGCAGGACAAGCACATCGACGGGGATGCGAATCCACATCACCGGCTCGCGAGGCTGACGGGGCAGGTTTACCGGCTCCCCGCCGAAGAAGACGTCGTAGATGAACCGTGCCGAATATCCGACCGTGAGAATGCCGGCGATCGTTGCAAAGATCGGCAGGAACCAGGACCGCAGCTCGACGACCTCGGCGAAGAACATCTCCTTGCTGAGGAAGCCGTTGAGCAGCGGCACGCCCGCCATGGCACCCGCCGCCACGATCCCGAGCATCGCCGTGTAGGGCATGTATTTGATGAGCCCGTTGATGCGCCGCATGTCGCGCGTGCCGCACTCGTGATCCACGATGCCGGCCGCCATGAACAGCGAGCCTTTGAAGATGGCGTGATTGACGATGTGGAACACGCCGGCAATCGCGCTCATCGCTGTATCGAGCCCGAACAAGAGCGTAATCAGACCCAGGTTGCTGATCGTCGAATAGGCCAGCAGCCCCTTGAGGTCGTTCTGGAGCATGGCGACATAGGCGCCATAGGCCATCGTGGTCGCCCCGACCGGGAACACCAGTGCGACCCACAGGTCGGTGCCGGAGAGCACCGGGTAGAACCGGGCCAGTACGAACACCCCCGCTTTCACCATCGTCGCAGAATGCAGGTACGCGCTGACGGGAGTCGGCGCGGCCATGGCGTTCGGCAGCCAGAAATGAAACGGAAACTGGGCTGACTTCGTAAAGGCTCCGATCAGGATGAGCACGAGCGCGAGCGGGTAGAGTCGATCGGAGCGGATCAGGTCGCCGCTCGACAGCACCCGGGAGATTTCAAAGCTGCCCGCGATGCTCCCCAGCACCATGACCCCGGCGAGCAAGGCCAGGCCACCGGCGCCGGTGACAGCCAGCGACATGCGTGCTGCGATGCGTGCATCATGGGCCTGATGCTTGTAGGCGATGAGCAGGAACGACGCGATGCTCGTCATCTCCCAGAAGACGGCGAGCTGGATCAAATCCTCCGAGAGGACCAGGCCCAGCATCGCGCCGGCAAACCCGAGCAGGAGACCGAAGAAGCGGCCGAGAGGATCAGACCCCGGCAGATAATAGGTCGCATAAAGAACGACCAGGATGCCGATGCCGAGGACCAGGATCGCAAACAGCAGGGTCAGGCCGTCGAGCCGGAGCGCGACACTGACACCCCATTCCGGCAGCCAGTCCCATCTCACGATCAAAGCGGTCTGGCCTTGACCTTGAGATGAAACGAAGAGCGGCACCACCATCGCCAGGCTCAGGGCCATCGCGCCAGCCGTGATCCATGCGGCGGCCCCTCTGCTCTGCCGGCTCGCGATGACGACGATCGGAATGGCAGCGAAAAGGATAAGGATCGTGAGCGGCAGGAAAACCTGTGTCATGCGTCCTTCAAGCGAGGAGATCACGCGATTTGCTGGCGAGCGGCTCCCACCAACAGAACAAGAAATCACGTGCCTGCGACCCCCCGGCCACAGCTTTGCAATCAGCCCTTCGGCGTGCAACAGATAATGGTATTCCGGATGTCAGCACGTGAACTGATCCAGGCGTGAACCGGCGCCTGAAGTGTGGAACCCATGAACGATCACGACCGATCCCGATTCGAGCAGAACCGCCTGGAAGCCAATCTCAAAAAGAGCGCCCTCGACTATCACGAAGCTGACCCACCCGGAAAAATCACCATCCAGGCGACCAAGCCGGTCGCCAATCAGCGGGATCTGGCCCTGGCGTATTCACCGGGGGTCGCCCATGCCTGTAACGCGATCGTCGACGATCCTGCGAAGGCGTCGCGGCTGACGGCGCGCGGCAATCTGGTCGGCGTTATCACGAACGGCACGGCCGTGCTCGGGCTCGGCAATATCGGTCCGCTCGCCTCCAAGCCGGTGATGGAGGGCAAGGCTGTCCTGTTCAAGAAATTCGCGGGCATCGACGTCTTCGACATCGAGATCGCCGAGACCGAGGTCGAGCCCTTCGTCGAGGCGGTCGCTCGCCTGGAGCCGACCTTCGGCGGCATCAATCTCGAGGACATCAAGTCGCCCGAGTGCTTCGAGATCGAGCGCCGTCTCCAGGAGCGCATGCGCATTCCCGTCTTTCACGACGACCAGCACGGCACGGCCATCGTCGTCGCGGCAGGCATCCTGAACGGCCTGAAGCTCGTCGGGAAGGACATCAGCGAGGTCAAGCTCGTCTGCTCCGGGGCGGGTGCCGCGGCGCTGGCCTGCCTCAATCTTCTCGTCTCGCTCGGCATGCGCCGCGAGAACATCTTCGTCTCCGATATCAAGGGCTGCGTCTACAAAGGCCGCACGGAGCTGATGGACGCCTACAAGGAACCATTCGCGCAGGATACGAAGGCGCGCTCGCTCGCCGAGCTCATGCCAGGGGCCGACATCTTCCTGGGGCTCTCCGCCGGGCGCATCGTGACCCAGGAGATGGTGGCGCAGATGGCGCCGCAGCCGCTGATCTTCGCGCTTGCCAACCCCGTCCCGGAAATCATGCCGGAAGACGTGAAGGCCGTCCGCCCGGATGCCATCATCGCGTCGGGCCGGACCGACTACCCGAACCAGATCAACAACGTCCTCTGCTTCCCCTTCGTGTTCCGCGGCGCCCTCGACGTTGGCGCCACCACCATCAACGAGGAGATGAAGAAGGCAGCCGTCCTGGCGCTGGCCAGCATCGTCGAGGCCGAAGCTTCCGACATTGTCCTGTCCGCTTATAGAGCGGACACCTTCGTGTTCGGCCCGGACTACATCCTCCCGAAGCCGTTCGATCCGCGGCTTATGACCGAGATTGCACCAGCAGTGGCGAAAGCGGCGATGGAGACCGGCGTTGCCACGCGCCCGATCGAGGACTTCGAAGCATACAAGGAACGGCTGTCGAGCTTCATCTACCGCTCCGGCTTCGTCATGCGCCCCATCTTGGAGGCCGCGAAAGTAGCGCACCGCGAGTCGCCGCGACGCATCGTGTTTGCCGAGGGCGAGCACCCCTACGTCCTTCAGGCTGCCTATCAGGTGATCGTTGAAGGACTAGCGCGCCCCATCCTCGTCGGCCGGCGGGAGAACATCATGCGCATGCTGCCGCACCTGGGGCTCAGGATGCGGCCGGAGGTGGATTTCGACATTTTCGATCAGGAGACGGATCCTCGAGTCGAGGCGATGACAGATGAATATCATCGCCTGGTCGAACGCCGCGGCATCTCTCCGAGCCATGCCCGCCGCGTCGTGCGGGCGGGGTCGACGGTCATTGCCGGCCTACTGTTGCGGCGCGGCGATGCCGACGCGATGATCTGCGGTGCCGTAGGCCGCTACAAGACTCAGCTCCGGCACGTGTCACAGGTCATCGGCAAGAGAAAGGATGTGCGCGGGCTCGCCGCGCTTTCGGGCATCATTCTGCCCTCCGGTCCGCTGTTCATGGCCGACACCTACGTGAACTACGATCCAGACCCGGAGCATCTGGCCGAGATCGCTCTGCTCGCAGCAGACGAGGTGCGCCGATTCGGGATCAATCCCAAGATGGCGCTGCTCTCGCATTCCAATTTCGGCTCGGAGGATACCACCTCGGCGCTGAAGATGCGCGAAGTGCTCGCGATCCTGAACGAACAGGCACCGGACCTCGAGGTCGAAGGCGAGATGCATGCCGATGCAGCGCTGTCGCCGTTCATCCGCGAGGAGATTTTCCCAAACTCGCGCCTTACCGGCTCCGCGAACCTGCTGATCATGCCGTGCCTCGACGCCGCCAACATCGCCTTCAACATGCTGAAGGTGGTGTCCGGAGCGGTCGTCCTCGGCCCGATGCTCCTCGGAGCGGAAAAGGCCGTGCATATCGTGACGCCGTCGATCACCGTCCGTGGCCTGCTCAACATGAGCGCCATCGCCATGGTCGACAGCTTCAGATCGGATGGAGCTCACCAACGCGAATAGACGGCAAACTATTGATCAGGAGAAACGCCGCGCGCGCAGCAGAAATGCAGTATTCGGACGATCTGCATTAGGGGCTCAGCTTGTAATTAATACAGAGATTCGTCGGAGTTGCTCTGATCTGCATCAAGCATCGATGATCATCGCGCAAAGCTGGCACATCTCGGTAACTGCGACCACCTAGCTCGTTGAGACGCATCACTTTTCCGCTCAGGTTCCCGAAATGGGGTGTCTGCTGATTCAGGGGGAATCAGCGACTGCAGCCCCGACTGACGGAGATGGGATGATGCTTGGCAGAAAAAGCTTGGCTGCGGCTGCGCTCGCAGCTGGCATGGCGCTGGCCACGGTCAGCACGGCGTTTGCCGGGGGGAAGGACGGCAACTTCATGGTCCGCATCCAGGGAACGGTGATCGACCCGGATGCCAGCGCGAAGGTGTACGACGGCGGTGCCCGGATGGGGGGAGCGGATGCTGAGGTCAGCACCGAGGTCCTCCCGACGATGACCCTCACCTACTTCTTCAACAAGAACCTTGCCGTGGAGCTCCTCTGCTGCTTCGCGAAGCTGGAGGCCGAAGGCAAGGGATATATCGACGGCTTCGATCTGGGCGACTTCTGGATCTTCCCGCCGGCGCTGACGCTGCAGTACCACTTCGACAACTTCAACGGCTTCAAGCCCTATGTCGGGGCGGGTATTCAATACATCCACTTTTTCAGCGAGGGCAGAAGCGATCTGGGTGGCAGAATCGAGCTCGATGACGCCTTCGGGTTCACACTGCAGGCAGGCGTCGATGTCGAGCTTGGCGATGGCTGGTATCTCAATGCCGACGTCAAGAAGACTTGGATCGACACCGATGCCTCCTGGAAGGGAACGGACTTCACCGCCAAAGTCGACGTCGATCCCTGGATCTACAGCGTGGGCATCGGCTACCGGTTCAACCTGGAGGACATCTTTGGCGGTCGTTCTGCGGAGCATGCTGCATTGAAGTGACGGCGCCGGACAGACGTGCGCCACTTACGTGTTTTCATCACGGCGCGCGCCCGACCACTCGAAAGTCGGCGCGCGCTGAATTGTCTTCAGCCGAAACATCGTCACCAATGGCGCAACCCAAAATTGCGTTGCCGTCCTGCAACAAGCGACGTGACTAGCTCAAACAAGGGTCTTCACTTCTTGAAGCCATTCCTCTTTTGCGCGATTGCAACCTACAGTTGTAGCTAAACGATTCGCTGAGTTGGGCCAGCGTAGATGGCGCCAGCATCAACTGGAGGCGCATAATGCTCGACAAAAGAAACTCCGTTGTGGCCATAACCGCCGCCATTCTCGCATTCTCCGCATCTGGAGGCGCGTTCGCGGGCGATAGGTATGGAAACTTCATGGTCCGCGTGGAAGGCAGGGTGGTGGATCCCGACTCGAGCGCCGATGTCTTTGCTGCGGGTGTCCTGCAGCCAACCTTTGATGCAGATATCAGCACGGCCGTCGTTCCGACCCTGACTTTGACTTACTTTTTCACTCCAAACATCGCGCTGGAGTTGCTCTGCTGTGCCGCGAAGTTCGAGGCGGAGGGCAGAAAGGCCATCAACGGGGTCGATCTCGGCGATTTCTGGAGCATTCCGCCAGCTTTGACGCTCCAATATCACTTCGACCACTGGGGTGGCTTCAAGCCGTATATCGGGGCCGGCATTCACTACATGTACTTCTTCAACGAGGGCAGGAGCGATTTCGTTGCGCCACTCAACGGAGCGCGGCTCAAGCTTGATGACGCCTTAGGGTTCACTGTGCAGGCGGGTGTCGACATCGAGATCGCCAACGGCTGGTATCTCAACGCCGACATCAAGAAGACCTGGATCGATACCGATGCCTCCTGGGAGGGGACCCCCGTCACCGCCGAAGTCGATATCGATCCCTGGATCTACACCGTCGGGATCGGCTACCGCTTCAACCTGGAAGATATCTTCGGGCGGCGCACGGCCGAGTATGTTCCGCTGAAGTGACCGGTGTCCCCGGAGCCCTGCGCTGCGGCCTTCGTGTTCCGCTGCACACTCATTTATTGCAGCCAATGCTCTCCTGTCAGTTGACTGCGATGACCTCTGCGCCCGCCTTGTCCCTGAGGTCTGCCGGCGCGACTGGAAATACGGATTCCGGCGTACCTGCAGCCGCCCAGACAACCTCGTACTGGAGAAGATCGCCATCCATGTAGGTCGTGAGGCGGCTTGCATGTCCGATCGGCGGAATACCGCCGATGGCAAAGCCCGTGATGTCCCGCACGTAATGGGCATCCGGGCGCTGCAGTGCTTCGCCGATGATCTTGCCGACGGCCTTCTCGTTCACGCGATTGGACCCGGAGACCAGCAGCAGATAGGGCTTGCCGGTTTCTTTCCCACGGAACACCAGCGACTTGACGATCTGGCCCACCGCGCAGCCGCAGGCCGCTGCCGCTTCCTCGGCCGTGCGCGTCGACTGGCTCATGGTCCGCACCTCGATGTCGAGCCCGAGCGCACGCGCCGCCACCGCGACCCGCTGTGCCGCGGGCTTCAAAGTACTGCCGTTGTCTGACACTGACATCCCCCTGAAATTGCAAGCAGCACAGCATTATACCGGGCACGCGGAAGCGCAAAGCATGAGCGTGTTGCGGCGCTGCCGGAGCCGACGGCCTCAGGCTGCCATCTTCCGACGAACCATCACCTTGGAGAGAAATGCAAGCGAGGTGCTTTCCTCCTGCAACCCCGCCTCGGCGAACGTGCCATCCAGGTCATCGCTGGCGTAGTGCTCGAAATAGGGCTCGTGGAAGCGGACGGGAAATCCTTCCAGCAGGCCATCCCAGCCTGGCTTGTCGCCCATCTGGAGACTGTCGATGAACACGAGCAGTCCGCCAGGCTTCAGGACGCGTGCGATCTCAGCCGTTACCCGCCGGCGCACCTCGGGCGGCAGTTCATGGAAGAGATAGATGCAGCTGACGATATCCTGGCTGGCATCGGCAAGTGGGATAGACTCGGCATTGGCGGCGATCAGCTTTGCGGGACGAAGGCCCTGCATATGCCGTTCCGCCTCGTGAAGATAGGGCCGGGACAGGTCGAGCCCGGTCAGCCTCAGGGCCGGAAACGCCAAGCGGACCTGACGCAGAAAACGCCCCGTGCCGCAGGCCACGTCGAGCAGGGCCAGCTTCCGCTGATCGCGCCCTTTTATAAAATGAGCGATCGGCGCCAAGCCTGCCCGACGCATCGCGGCGGCGCTGCCGTAGAACAGCGTTTCGACCTGGAGATCGTAGAGCCGCGCGGACTCGTCACTGAGGTAGCCACCCGCCTGGAAGTGAAAATCCTGCGCGTAGTACTCCGGCACGCTATCGGCGTCCGGCTGGGCGCGGGCGCTCGTGGCGTCGCGGCTCGCCCGCCGCTCCAGTGCGGCGGGAAGATCGCTTATCAGCTCCCGAAGGCGAGTGAAGTAGTCGGCCACCGTGCCCGGCATCTCTTCGCCGGCCGGATAGATTCCGTCGCGGACACGGGCCGCATCCTCTAGGAACAGCCGGCCGAGATCGGCCAGAAGCTCTTGCCGCGTCGGCACCGGGCGCTCGGGCCGATAGCTCGGGCGTGCGCTGAGCCGCCGTGCCCGGCGGTCGAGCAGCTGATTGAGGCCGTAGTACCAGCCGAAGCGGATCGCGTTGCTGGCGAGTTGTGCCGACATGCCAAGCGCGCCGCTCATCTTCGCCTCCCTCGTTGCCGATCGGATCTGATGTTGTAACACGCGTCCGCGGCCGCAATCGGACCAGTGCCTGCTCCACCTTGAACCATTTGCCTAGCGCCAGGAACTTCCCTACGTGGACATTTTCAGTCGCGTGCACGAAAGAGGCTTGCATGGCCCGATACGAGCGCATCGTCATTCTCACCGGAGCCGGCCTGTCCGCCGAGTCGGGGCTCGCCACCTTCCGCGACAAGGACGGCATCTGGAGCAAGTACGACCTGACGGAAGTGGCGACGCCCGAGGCCTTCGCCCGCGATCCCGCCAAAGTCCACGACTTCTACAATCAACGGCGGCGCGGGCTTCGGGACGTCGCGCCGAATGCCGCTCATCGGGCGCTGGCCCGGCTGGAGCGGGAGTATCCCGGCGTGGTCACCATCGTCACGCAGAACATCGATGCGCTGCATGAAGCCGCAGGCTCGCGGCGGCTCATTCATATGCACGGCGAGCTGTTGAAGGCGCTTTGCGCGCGCTGCGAGGCGCGCCATCCGTGGAGCGATGACCTGTCGGTCGATGTGGTGTGCCCTGGGTGCGGGAAACCCGGCGGCATGCGCCCCGACGTGGTCTGGTTCGGCGAGATGCCCTACCGCATGGACGAGATCTACGAGCTCATCGCCGAGGCCGATTTGTTCGCGTCGATCGGCACGAGCGCCACGGTGTACCCCGCGGCCGGGTTCGTGCGCGAGGCCCGCGCAACTGGCGCGCATACCGTAGAGCTGAACCTCGAACCGTCGGAAGGCGTCAGCCTGTTCGCCGAGGCGATCCACGGGCCGGCGACTCGGATCGTGCCGGAATGGGTCGATCGGCTATTGGCCCAGGCGGAATAGCGGTCAGCGCCGGAAGACGGCCACCAGCTCCAGGTGTGCCGAGTAGAGAAACTGGTCGATGGGCGTGAGGGACTCGAGCCGGTAGCCACCATCGATCAGAATGCGCGCATCTCGCCCCGCAGTCGCCGGGTTGCATGAAACCATCACTACGGTCGGCACGCGCGATCTGGCTAGACTCTCCGCCTGGGCCTTCGCGCCTGCGCGCGGTGGATCGAGCACCACCGCGTCGAAGCCCTCCAGCTCCCCTCTCGACAGCGGCTCTCGCATCAGGTCACGAATGCGGGTGGTGATCGGTTTCAGACCTGTCGCCCCGCGCGCGGCTTTCTCGAGCGCCTCGAGGGACCGGCGCTCGGAATCGACAGCCAGCACCCGGGCCTTTCGCGCCACCGGAAACGTGAACGTTCCGAGCCCCGAGAAGAGATCCGCAACGGACTTCGCCCTGCATACGGCCTGCGTGACCAGCTCGATCATCGCGGCCTCGGCCTCAGGCACGGCCTGTAGAAATGCGCCGGCCGGGAGCTCGACACGCACACCGCCCAGAGTAAGCCACGGCGTCTGCTCCATGTAGACCACGTCGCCGAACACTGTGAGTCGCTGCACCCTGGCGGCGGCCGCCCGGCGCGCCAGGTCAGCCCTCGCCTCCGGAGCGAGACGCGTCGATCCGTTCTCGATGGCAACGTCGAGCCCACCTTGCGCGCGCGTGACGATCAGCCGGCCGCCGGCTTCGGGCGGCAGCGCCATGCGTGCCAGCTCGCGCAGCAGGGGCAACGCAGTCGTGATCGCCGGATCGAGCACAGGGCACTCGGCGAGGTCGACGAGGGCATGGCGGCCCTCTTCTCGAAATCCAAGCACCACCTCGTCGCCGCGCCGCGCAACCCCAAAGAACGCCCGCCGTCGCGATTGCGCAGCAACGAGCCGCATCGGCCGGGGCGTGACCTCTATTCCCCGGTGGGCGAAAGCGTTGACGAGCACCGCTTCCTTCCAGCTCCGGTAGAGCTCCGGTGTCATGTGCTGCGCCACGCAGCCGCCGCACTGGCCGAAGTGGCGGCACAACGGCTGCTGGCGATGGCTGCTCGCCGTCAGTCGCTCGGCCGGCCGCCCGTCGGCGATGCGCCAGCGCTCGCCCGGCAGCGCAAACGGCAGGTAGACCGCGCCCCCCGGCGTCTCGGCGACGCCGTCGCCCTGTGCGCCGAGCCGCGTGACCTCGACCACTCGATCCCTCACAGGGTCAGTCATCTTTCCGCGCTCCGATCAGGAATTCCTCGTTTCCCGACCCGCCGAGCAGGGGTGACGCGACCACGCCGTCGACAAACCATCCGGCCTGCGCGGCAAGCCACGCGCGGACGATGCTCACGGCACGCTCGCGGTCGGCCGGATCGCGCACGATGCCGCCCTTGCCGACCGCCTCACGACCAGCTTCGAATTGCGGCTTGATCAGCGCGATGAGCCAGGCCCCCGGAACGGTGAAGGACAGCGGCACAGACAGCACCTTGGTCAAGGAGATGAAGCTCACGTCGGCAACAATGGCACCGACGGGCTCGGGAATCTGCTCCTTGCTCAAGGTCCTCGCGTCCGTGCCTTCTAGAGAGATCACCCGGGGATCATCCGACAGCGACCGATCGAGCTGGCCACGGCCGACATCGACGGCGTAGACGCGCCGCGCACCAGCCTCGAGCAGAACCTGCGTGAAACCTCCCGTCGAGGCCCCGATGTCGAGGGCGGTCACGCCCGAGGGCCGATAGCCGAAATGCGCCAGCGCAGCCTCCAGCTTCTGCGCACCGCGGGACACGAACTCATTGGCGCCGTCGGAAATCGAGACCTCCGCATCCTCCGAAATCTCCAACCCCGGCTTGGCGACCGACACGCCGTCGACGGTGACCTTGCCGCGCGTGATCAGATCACGTGCGCGCGAACGGGTCGCCACCAGTCCCCGTGCAATCAGAAGCCGATCGAGTCGCGTCCGAACCATCCTTCTCCTTGCTCGTTACTGGCCCAACCATCCTTGGTGTACCGGGCCACGCCGGCCCATGCGCCGTCCGGCCGAAAGAGCGCATTGCCGGACTACCAGTAGATCATGGAGTTGACCGATGCCCACGCTCAATCGCCGCGCCTTCCTCGCGGGCGCCGCAGCCTTCTCGACATATGTGGTTGCCGACCGGAGCTGGGGACAGGCGACACAAGGCCCGTTTACGCTTCCCCCGCTGCCGTACGCGTACAACGCCCTCGAGCCGCACATCGATGCCGAGACGATGCAGCTTCACCACGATCGCCACCACGCAGCCTATGTGAACAATCTGAACGAGGCGGTCCGGGACCATAGCGAATTGGCCAGACAGCCGCTGCAGAACATCCTGGCCAACCTGAACAACGTGCCCGAGAGCATCCGCACCAAGGTGCGCAACAACGGGGGCGGCCACGCCAATCACTCGATGTTCTGGCTGGTGATGGGGCCGGGCGGCGGCGGGCAACCCCAGGGCGAGCTGCAGCAGGCGATTGAGCGGGACTTCGGTGGGCTGGACCAGTTGCAGAGCCGGTTCAACAGCGCCGGGGAGAGTGTTTTCGGGTCAGGATGGGTTCTCGTCGCCGTGGACAAGGACGGCCGGCTGGAGCTCACCACGCGGCCGAACCAGGATTCGCCGCTGATGGAAGGTGGTCGCGTGCTGTTCGGCAATGACGTCTGGGAGCATGCGTACTACCTTAAATACCGGAACCGGCGCGGGGAGTATCTGAAGAACTGGTGGAATGTCGTGAACTGGCAGTCGATTGGCGAGCGCTACAGTCGCGCCAAGGCCGGCACTCTCGAGATCTGATGACGCTGGTTGCCGAATTCGTGATCAGCCCGGCGGGTCACGCGTCAAGGCGCAATTGCCCAGCGGATCGCGTATGCCACCGCGGCGACGACGGCCACTCCGGCCAGCCATAAGCCAACAAACCACGCCAACCGGTAAAGAAGCCCATGTGGGGGTTCCTGCCGCGGGTCGGGCGGCTGCATCAATGATAGCCCCCTTCGACATCGACCTTGCCGCGGAAGACCCAGTAGGAATAGGCGGTATAAACCACGATGAGCGGCAGCATGAACGCCGCGCCCAGCAATATGAAGATCAGACTGCTATCCGGAGCGGCGGCCTCCCAGATCGTGATGCTCGTCGGTACCACGTAAGGATGGAAGCTAATTCCGAGCCCGATGTAGGAAAGCAGAAACAGACTGATGGAGAGTAAGAAGGGTGCATAGGTCCGGCGTTGGGCAAGCGATTGAAAGAGGAAGTAGGCGGCGACGATCACCAGGATCGGCACCAGCATCGTGTAGAGGATCGCCGGCCAGCTGAACCAATACTGCTCATAGACAGGGTTGAGGAGCGGCGTGATGATACTGACGAACGCTATTCCGGCGAGCGTGCCGATTGCGGCCCGATAAGCCCATTGATAGGCCTGGCTCTGTAGATCACCTTCGGTTTTCATGATGAGCCATGTCGCCCCGAGCAGGGAATAGCCCACCACCAATGCCACTCCCGTAAGGATGCTGAACGGCGTGAGCCAGTCCCACCATCCGCCGGCATACGCCCGATTGGCCACCGGAATCCCCTGGACGAGCGCACCGAGAATCATCCCTTGCGAGAATGCGGCGACAATCGAGCCCACTGCGAAGCCGAGATCCCAGAGATGCCTGTTGCGCCTCGACCGGAAGCGGAACTCGAAGGCAACGCCTCTGAAAATCAGAGCCAGAAGCATGGCGATGATGGGCGCATAGAGAGCGGAAAAGATGACAGCGTAGGCCAAAGGAAATCCGGCCAGAAGTCCACCTCCACCTGCGACGAGCCACGTTTCGTTACCGTCCCATACGGGAGCGATCGAGTTCATCATTCGACGGCGGTCATCTTCTGCCGGGAAAAAGGGAAACAGAATTCCGATCCCGAGATCGAATCCGTCGACAATGACGTAAATGAGCACCGCCAGCGCGATGACGAAGGCAAAGATGAGGGGGAGATCAATCGCCACGACCGCCTCCTTGCGTTCTTGCGGGCTCTTGCTCGTCTTCTTCGAAACCCTTCTCCGTCAGCGCGGGAGCCGGCGTGATCCCCGCGGTTCGGATCGGCACGTGGGGCACCTCCGGCTCGGTGGGTTCAGGGCGCCGTCCAGCCAGCCGGAACATGTAGACGGTGCCTGCGCCGAAAACGACCGTATAGACGACGAAGAACGCAATCAGCGAGGCAGCCACACCGGTCGTGGCAATCGACGATGCGGAATCCGCAGTGCGCAGCAATCCGTACACCGTGTAAGGCTGTCGCCCGACTTCCGTGACTACCCATCCCGCCAACACCGCGATGAAGCCGGAGGGGCCCATGATGATGGCTGACCGCAGGAGTGCCGGCGAGTCAAAGAGCCGTCCCTTCCACCTCATCCAGGCCGCCCAGACACCCATGAGCGCCATGAGGAACCCGATGAGAATCATGACACGAAACGCCCAGAATACAGTCGGCGCATTCGGCCGATCCTCCGGCGGCCATTCCTTCAATCCCTTGACGACTCCATTCAACTCATGGGTCAGGAGCAGCGAGCCGGCTTTTGGAATCTCTAATGCAAACCGGGTCGTTTCGGCCGCCATATCTGGCCAGCCCACGACGATGAATGGTGCTCCTGCCTGGGTCTCGAAATGCCCTTCAAGGGCTGCGATTTTGGCCGGCTGGTGCTCGTAAGAGTTCAGACCATGCAAGTCTCCGGCGAGGATCTGGAGCGGGCCGACAATGACCGCCATCCACATCGCCATGGAAAACATGATCCTCGCCCCCTCATTATTGCGGTCGCGCAGCAGGTGATAGGCTCCGACGCCGCCGACAGCAAAAGCCGTCGTCAGATACGCCGCGAATAGTGTGTGGACGAGCCGGTAGGGGAACGACGGGCTGAAAATCACATTCCAATAGCTTGTCGGAATATACTGGCCAGCCTCGTTGAGAGCATAGCCCGCCGGCGTTTGCATCCAGCTGTTCGCTGCCAGAATCCAGAACGCTGAGAGCGCCGTACCGAGCGCTACCATTGCGGTCGCGAACATGTGCAGTCCTGGTCCGACCCGGTTCAGGCCGAACATCATGATCCCGAGGAAGCCGGCTTCGAGAAAAAACGCGGTAAACACCTCATAGCCCATGAGAGGGCCGATGACGGGTCCCGCCTTGTCGGAAAAGACGCTCCAGTTGGTGCCGAACTGGTAGGTCATCACGATGCCCGAGACGACTCCCATGGCGAACGCGACGGCGAAAATCTTGATCCAGTAATTGAAAAGCGAGTGGTAGATCTGCCGACCCGTCCACAGATGCAGTCCCTGCAGCACGGCGAGATAGCTCGCCAAACCGATGGTCAGGGCCGGAAACAGGAAGTGGAAGCTGACCGTAAACGCGAACTGGACACGGGCCAAAAGAATCGCATCGGTCCAATCCATCGCAAACCTCGCTCAGACGCGCGCAATCGGGTGCGCACGAGACAGACGCCCGGTGCGCGCTCTCCTAACTCCGGGAATCCTTAGATTGTTCCCGCGCGCGACCGGCTCAGGCCCGGATATCCCCAACTGAGCTCGCGGACTTTCCGAGCGCGTTGAGGACGGTTTCGACCACACCGGCGGCATTCAGTCCTGCCCGATCATACATCCGCTCGGGCTTGTCGTGGTCGATGAAGATGTCGGGGAGCACCATCGTGCGAACCTTGATGCCGCTATCGAGCAGTCCGCAACTGGCGAGATCGTGCAGCACGAACGAGCCGAAGCCGCCGATCGAGCCCTCCTCGATCGTCACCAGCACCTCGTGCTCGCGGGCCAGCCTGCGGACGAGATCCGTATCAAGCGGCTTGGCAAATCGCGCGTCGGCCACGGTCGTCGATAGGCCCATCGCAGCGAGCTGGTCGGCCGCTTTCAGAGATTCCTGCAGCCGCGTACCGAGTGACAAAATAGCCACTGTGCTGCCTTCCCGCACGATGCGGCCCTTGCCGATCTCCAGGGGCACACCGCAGTCCGGCAACTCGACGCCGACACCATCTCCCCGCGGATAGCGGAACGCGCACGGCCTGTCGTCAATGGCCACCGCGGTTGCCACCATGTGCCTGAGCTCGGCCTCGTCGGCCGCTGCCATCAGCACCATTCCGGGCAGGCAGCCGAGATAGGCGATGTCGAAACTGCCGGCATGCGTCGGGCCATCAGCCCCGACAAGTCCCGCCCTGTCGATGGCGAAGCGCACCGGCAGCCGTTGAATGGCGACGTCGTGCACGACCTGATCGTAGGCCCGCTGAAGGAAGGTCGAGTATATGGCGGCGAACGGCTTATATCCTTCTGCGGCGAGCCCGGCAGAGAACGTCACCGCGTGTTGCTCCGCTATGCCGACGTCGAATGTCCGCTCCGGGAAAACCTTGCCGAAAAGGTCGAGCCCGGTGCCGGAGGGCATCGCTGCGGTGACGGCGACGATCTTGTCGTCCTTCTTTGCTTCCTGGATCAGGCTTTCAGCGAAGACCCGGGTGTAGCTGGGTGCATTGGGCTTCGGCTTGAACTGGTCGCCGGTGATGACATTGAACCGATTGACGCCGTGGTACTTGTCGGCCGAGTTCTCGGCCGGAGCATAGCCCTTGCCCTTGCGCGTGACGACGTGGACCAGGATCGGCCCATGGTCCGCATCGCGAACGTTTTTCAGCACCGGCAGCAGGTGGTCGAAGCTGTGGCCGTCGATGGGCCCGACGTAATAGAAGCCCAGCTCCTCGAACCAGGCCCCGCCCTGCCAGAGATGGCGCGTATACTCCTCCATGCGCGCCGCGCGCCGCTCCCAGCTCTTCGGCAGGCGTTTCGCGAGCTGTTTGGCGATATCCCGGACGTACAAATAGCTGCCGCTCGACGTGATGCGCGCCAGATAGGCGGAAAGCGCACCGGTCGGCGGTGCGATCGACATGTCGTTGTCGTTGAGGATGACGATGAGCCGGCTGTCCATCGCGCCCGCATTGTTCATGGCCTCGTAGGCCATGCCGGCGCTCATGGCGCCATCGCCGATGACGCAGATGACGTTGTGCTTCTTGCCGGAGAGGTCGCGCGCCACCGCCATCCCCAAACCAGCCGAAATCGAGGTCGAGGAATGCGCAGCACCGAAGGGGTCGTAGATGCTCTCCGTACGCTTGGTGAAGCCCGATAGTCCGCCTCCCTGGCGCAGTGTGCGGATGGAATCGCGCCGGCCCGTGATGATCTTGTGCGGATAGGACTGGTGTCCGACGTCCCAGATCAGGCGGTCGCGGGGCGTATCGAAGACCCAGTGCAGCGCCACGGTCAGCTCGACGACGCCAAGCCCTGCGCCCAGGTGACCGCCGGTCACGGACACCGCCTCGATCGTTTCCTTGCGCAACTCGGCCGCGAGCTGCGGCAGCTCCTTCTCGGACAGCCGGCGCAGATCCTCAGGGTAACGGACCCGGTCGAGCAGTGGCGTTGCGCTACCAGAAGTCACGAGCACTCCTTTCCAGCCGCCCCGTCTGGCTCCTCGAAATTGTCCCGGGGTCGGAATAATATCTCCCCACCGTCGCATCGCACCGCGCTGCGTTGACGCGGGCTGCACGCGCTATGGGCTGCCCATCCAATCATTTCGATGACGGATCGAGAGGCTCGGTGCCCTGGGGCTGGCCGTCGGGACCGAAGGTCAGCTTCTCGACCTTTGCCTCGGCTTGCTTCAGCAGCCGGTCGCAGTGATCACGCAGGGCCTCTCCGCGCTCGTAGATGGCAATGCTCTCCTCGAGCTCGACGTCCCCCCTCTCGAGGCGGCCGACGATCGCCTCCAGCTCCTTGAGCGCCCGCTCGAAGCTCATGTCCTTCAGATCCGGATACTTCGCCGCCCCCGTGCTCATGGTCTCTTCCATTGTTGAATTCTACTTCCGACCCGATGCCATTAGGCCGCGTCCATCAGCAATTTCACGTGGACGGCGACGCTCTTTGCCAGTGCGGTGAGATCGTAACCGCCTTCGAGCATCGATACCACCCGCCCTTTGGCTGACTTCTCGGCGGCCTCGCAAAGCTCGTCCGTGACCCAGGCATAGTCGTCCTCGCGCAGTCGCAGGTTGGCGAGCGGATCGGCCTCATGGGCGTCGAAACCGGCGGAAATCAGCACGAGATCCGGCGAGAAGTTGTAGAGCGCGGGCAGGATGCGCGAGCGCATCGCCTCCCGAAACGCTTCGCCGCCGTCATTCGGTCTCAGCGGTGCGTTGAAGATATTTCCTACGCCCCGTTCGCGCTCGGCACCCGTGCCGGGATAGAGCGGCATCTGGTGGGTCGAGCCGAAGAACAAATCCTTGTCCGACCAGAAGATGTCCTGTGTGCCGTTGCCGTGGTGTACGTCGAAATCAACGACCGCGACGCGCTCGGCGCCGTATTTCTCACGGGCGTAGATGGCGGCGATGGCGACGTTGTTGAAGATGCAGAAGCCCATTGCACGCTCTTTCTCGGCGTGATGGCCGCAAGGGCGCACCTGACAGAACACCTTGCGAATACCGGATTGAGGGTTCATCACCTCGTCGACGGCAAGGAGCCCTGCGCCGACGGCACGCAATGCCGGCTCCCAGCTGCCTGAGGACAGAACCGTGTCCGGATCGAGCCGCACCGGATCCTCACCCTCCGCGGGGCGTGCGGCTTTGATCGCATCGAGGTAGCGCTGCGGGTGCGCCCGCGTGATCCATTCCTCCACGTCCTCACGCAGCGGCGCTTCTTCCCGCCGCAGGTCGTCGAACATCTCATGCGCAAGCGCCTTGTCGATCGCGCGCATGCGGTCGGGACGCTCAGGATGGCCAGGGCCGGTATCATGGTTCACGAATGATGGATGGGTTATGAGCAGCGCTGGCATCTTCCGATTTCCGTAAAGCTGTTTACGGGATAATGTCTACACGTCGATTGTCGCCAACTCTCCTTCTCCCCGGCGGGGAGAGGGTCGGGGTGAGGGGGTTCCGACGACCGCTGCTGTTGTAGCCCCTCACCCGGCCCTGCGGGCCGACCTCTCCCCACGGGAGAGGTGAAGAAGGTGCTGTCTGCAGCGATTCACTCAATCGGCATCCATTCTACACCACGGTCGGGCGAATGCGGACAGACGCGCGGCGCCGTGACGATCAGGCGCGCACGTCCCGCTCGGCCAGCTTCACCCCGGGCGGAGGCACGCTGTCCGCAGGCACAAAGAAGTCCGGCGCCAGATCGGCACTGGGATCGACCCGGTAACGGTCGAAATCGGTTATTCCCCCGACCTCGTAAAGAAAGCTGTCGTCGATCAGGAAGTTGCCAGTGAACGAGCGCGCCGGCTGGCTGAACACGAGATGCGCCGCATCAGCCAGAATGTCGGGCTTGCGGCTCATCCGTACCACCTCGTCGCCGCCGAGCAGGTTCTTGATGGCTGCGGTTGCGATGGTCGTACGCGGCCAGAGGGCATTGACGGCGATCCCGTCCGGCTTCAGCTCCTCGGCGAGCCCCAGCACGCACAGGCTCATGCCGAACTTGGCGATCGAATAGGCGACATGGCCGGCGAACCACTTGGGCTGCATGTCGAGCGGCGGCGACAGCATCAGGATGTGCGGATTTTCGGCACGGCGCAGATGCGGAATGCAGGCCTTGGAGACGACGAACGTGCCCCGCGTGTTGACGCCCATCATCAGATCGAACCGCTTCATCTCGGTCCGCTCGATGGGCGTGAGCGAGATTGCACTGGCGTTATTGACGCAGATGTCGATGCCGCCGAACGTCTCCACGGCGCGTGCCACCGCCTGCTCGACCTGATCCTCGAAGCGGATGTCACAGACGAGCGGCAACGCCCGGCCGCCGGCCTCCTCGATGGCCTTGGCCGCATCGAAAATGGTGCCCGGCAGCTTCGGATGAGGCTCCGCAGTCTTGGCCGCAATCGCGACGTTGGCCCCGTCCCGGGCGGCCCGCAGCGCGATGGCAAGCCCAATTCCCCGGCTCGCGCCGGTGATGAACAGCGTCTTGTCCTTCAGGCTCGCCATCTGATTTCCTCTCAAGCCCCACGCTTCAGCTTTGCGAAATCTGGCGCCCGCTTCTCCAGAAAGGCCGCGAACGCCTCCTGTGCCTCAGGGCTCGACAGCCGCTTGCCGAAAATGCGCGCTTCCTCCTCGATGCGTTGAGCCAACGCCCTGGTATCGCCTCGCAGCAGCCGGCGAGCGATGGCAAGGGCCTCAGGCGGCTTGCGGGCGAGCCGCGCCGCAGCCTTCCTGGCTGTCTCCTCCAGCTCCTCGGCGGAGACGATGGCGTTCACCAATCCCGCCTCCCGCGCCCGTTCGGCCGTGAACGGCTCGCCCAGCACGAGGAGCTCGAAGGCTCTCGCGTAGCCCATCCGCTGTGGTGCGAGCAGGCTGGAGCCCGCTTCCGGCACCGCCCCGAGGTCCACGAAGGGTGCGATGAACCCGGAGTCCCGTGTCGCGTAGACCAGATCGCAGTGGAACAGCAGGGTCGTGCCTATTCCGACGCCCAAACCGTCGACGGCCGCGATCATCGGCTTCTGCACGCGCACCAGCGTGCGGAGGAACTCCAGAACCGGGCCTTCGAGCGTCGCACCGGTCCGAGCGCGTTCGACGAAGTCGTTGATGTCGTTGCCCGCGCAGAATATGCCGCCGGAACCGATGAAGAGATGCGCAACCACGTCCGCGGATGCATCGCCGCTCACCAGCGCTTCCGTGATCGCGGTGTACATCGGCGGGTTGAGTGCATTTTTCTTTTCAGGGCGCGCGAAACGGATCGTCTGCAGGCCATCGTTGATCGAAACTTCGATGCCGGTGCTCATTCACGCTCCTCACGCCGAAAGCTGCTTTGGATCGACGCCGAGGAGTGCATCCGCGCCCTCCGTCACGGACCGGGCCAGACCTGGCGCCTCCGTCGCAATGTTTTCAGCAAAGAACCGCGCCAGGGCGATGGGCCTTGCGCCAGTCGTCGCTGAGCCGTTCCGCAGCGAGGCAAGCGCTGCCCGGGCCAAATAGGCCCCGCCCGCTGCGAGGCCGAAGAGCCTCAGGTAAGGCGTGGCGCCAGCCAGGGCCGCTTCCGGATTGCTCCGCATCGCGTCCCCGATCCAGCGGCTGGCGTCGGCAAGCGCCGATACGGCCTCTGCGAGGCGCTCGCCCATGCGGCCGAAGGCCGGCTGGTTGGAAGCGCGCACGTCCTCGACCGTCGCTGCCAACTCACGGATGTAGCCCTCGACGACCGCACCGTTTTGGAGCGGCAGCTTCCGGGTGACGAGGTCGATGGCCTGGACGCCGTTGGTGCCTTCGTAGATCGGCAGGATGCGTGCGTCCCGGTAATACTGGGCCGCGCCCGTCTCCTCGATGAAGCCCATGCCGCCATGGATCTGGACGCCCACCGACGCCACCTCGCAGGCGACATCGGTCGAGAACGCCTTGGCGATAGGTGTCAGCAGCGCCGCACGCGCCGCTGCCGTTTCCCGCTCCTCATCAGAACTCGCACGGAGGGAAATGTCGATCTCGCGCGCAGTGGCGAGGCAGATGGCACGGGCAGCCTGAGTCATAGCCCGCATGGTCAGAAGCGTGCGACGGATATCGGGATGCTCGATGATCGGCACCATACCGTTGCCACCGCCGCGCACGCTGCGGCCCTGCCGGCGCTCGGCGGCATAGGCTGCCGCCTTTTGCGTCGCACGCTCTGCCATGGCGACACCCTGGACACCGACCGCCAGCCGCGCCTGGTTCATCATGAGGAACATCGTGGCGAGGCCGCGATTCTCCTCGCCGACCAGATAGCCGACGGCCCCGCCGTTCTCGCCATACTTCAACACGCAAGTCGGGCTCGCATGAATGCCGAGCTTGTGCTCCAGGCTGGCGCACACGACGTCATTGCGCGCACCCAGCGAGCCATCCCTATTCACCAGCCGCTTCGGCACGAGGAACAGCGAGATGCCTTTGGTCCCTGGCGGCGCGTCGGGCAGACGCGCGAGCACCAGATGAATGATGTTTTCCGTCAGCTCGTGATCGCCGTAGGTGATGAAGATCTTGGTGCCGGTGATGCGGTAGGTGCCATCTGGCTGCCGCTCGGCCCTGGTCGTCAGAGCACCCAAGTCTGTCCCGGCGTGCGGCTCCGTCAGGTTCATGGTGCCGGACCAGTCGCCTGAAATCATCTTCGGCAGATAGGTCTGCTTCAAGTCCTCGGAGCCGTGTGCGTGAAGTGCGTGGACCGCACCCTGCGTCAATAGCGGACACAGCCCGAAGGACAGATTGGCCGAGTTCCAGATCTCGCAGGCCACTGTCGAGATGACCTGCGGCAGACCCTGGCCGCCGTACTCGGGCGGGCACGGCAGCGCGCTCCAACCAGCCGCGGCGAAAGCCTCATAAGCTTCCTTCCAGCCCGGCGGCGTCTCGACCTTTCCGTCGATGAGCTTCGATCCCGTGCGGTCGCCGATCGGATTGAGTGGGTCCAGCACCTCGCTGCCGAACTTGCCGGCTTCCTCGATGATGGCACGCACTGTTTCCTCGTCGAGACCCTCGGCGATGCCGCGCTCGATCAGGTCCGGCAACCCTGCAGCCGTCTTGAGCGCAAGCAGAATGTCGTCTACGGGAGCCCTGTAGGTCATCTCGTCTTCCTTGAACCGCACTGGTCTTTCCCGGGAGTTTAGGGGCTGGGGACCAGACCGGAAAGCACAATGGAGCAGCATCCCCGACATGCCGATCGTCAAGGCCACTGACGACGCAATCCAGCGTGCCGCCGCGGAGCTCCGAAACGGTCGCCTGGTCGCATTCCCGACAGAGACGGTGTACGGCCTCGGGGCGGACGCCACCAATGGGCGCGCGGTTGCGCAGATTTTCGAAGCCAAGGGCCGGCCCCGGTTCAACCCTTTGATCGTGCATGTCGCAGACCGCGCCGCCGCCGAACGTATCGCCAGCTTGAGCGAAAAGGCAGAGCGGCTCGCGGAAGCATTCTGGCCGGGGCCGCTGACACTGGTTCTTACCCGGCGGGAGGAATCCAGCATCTCCGATCTGGTGAGCGCCGGTCTCGACACCATCGGCGTCCGCGTCCCCTCCCATCCGATCGCGCATGCCCTGCTCGCGGCGGCGGGCGTGCCGGTCGCCGCACCCTCGGCCAATATTTCAGGCCACGTCAGTCCGACGACCGCGGAGCATGTCGAAGCCGATCTCGGAGACAAGGTGGCCATGGTTCTCGACGGCGGCCCGACGGAGCACGGCCTCGAGTCGACGGTCGTCGACGCAACGGGAGAGAAGATTTTCCTGCTGCGGCCAGGTGCCGTGACGCGCGAGGCAATGGAATCAGTGCTCGGTGAGCCGATAGCACGAGCGGGCGGGACAGCGGATTCGGGAGATGCCTCTGGTCCCCGCTCCCCGGGCCAGCTTGCCAGCCACTATGCTCCACGCGCGCGCGTACGGCTCAATGCTCAGGAGCTACGGCCGGGAGAAGTCCTGCTTGCGTTCGGCGAGCCGCTCCCGGGCTCGGAAGGCCGGTGTGAGAACCTGAGCCCCAAAGGCGACCTGATCGAAGCCGCGGCAAACCTGTTCGCCGCCCTCCGCCGCCTCGATGCCACCGGTGCAGAGACCATTGCCGTTATGCCGATTCCTGAAACGGGCCTCGGCGAAGCCATCAACGACCGTCTGCGCCGGGCCGCTGCGGGTCGATAGGCTCCAAACGAGAAAGGCCGCATCTCGAAAGATGCGGCCCCTCGTGAGCTGCAGGGCGGACCGGGCCGCCCTCCTCCACTCCCACGCAGCTCACTTCTTCGCGCAGGCCTCCAGCTGCTGGTTGCGCAGCTGCGCCTGCTTTTTCCACATGTCGGGAGCAACGCCGCGGCACCAGTTGAGGTGCGCGCTGAGATCGAGGCTCCACTCAGGGCCCTGGAAGCCGCATTTACGCTGCTCGTTCTCCTGCTGCTGCTTCAGAGCCGTCTTCGCATACCAATCACAGTTCGCCTGGGCCGATGCATCTGGCGCAAGCCACAGCGTTCCAAGACCCGCTGCTCCAAAAAGAATGGCACTCACCCGAAGCATCAACATGTTCGTCTTCCTCGCGCCCTGAACTTGCGACTTGGATCACCGCCTCCTGTGCAAGGCCAGTCCGGATGTCTTGCTTGCACACTAGCCGGGGTGGCATGAACCGGTGCTGAATGCTGCAGACCTTCCGAGGGGGACGGGACCCGTTGCCAGCAAGCACTACGACACGATCCGAGGAGCGCCAAGCCCGCGCGAGGACAGCTACCCGGATCACTCTGAGGCCGCGCCTGGCAGGCAACAGCCCGAGCCGGCGACCGTGACGGCGATGGACGGCGGAGGCCTGTCCGATGAGCGGCCCGACGGCATGGCCGCGGCTTCGGCGATTCTCGAGAAAGTCTTCGGCTACAAGCAGTTCCGCTCACACCAGGCGGCGATCATCGAGACGCTGATCGCGGGCCATGATGCCTTCGTGCTGATGCCGACGGGTGGCGGCAAGTCGCTGTGCTACCAGATCCCAGCACTCGTTCGCGCGGGTACGGGTCTCGTCATATCGCCGCTCATCGCGCTGATGCAGGATCAGGTGGATGCCCTGAAGCAGGTCGGGGTGCGGGCCGCCTTTCTCAACTCGACCCTCCGGCGCGAGGAGCAGGACGAGATCGAATCTCAGCTCGCCGCGGGCAAGCTGGACCTCCTCTACATCGCGCCCGAGCGACTGCTGCAGGAGCGGACGCTCAACCTCGTCGCGCGCGGCCGCATTGCTTTGTTCGCCATCGACGAGGCGCACTGTGTCTCCCAATGGGGCCACGATTTCCGTCCGGAGTACCGCCAGCTCAGAGCGCTTGCCGAACGCTTTCCTAAAGTTCCGCGGGTCGCCTTGACGGCAACCGCTGACCAGCGGACCCGCGCGGAGATCGTTTCCGAGCTAAGCCTCGAAAACGCGCGCCAGTTCATCGCCAGCTTCGACCGGCCCAACATCCGCTATCAGATCGCCCAGCTCGATGGCAGGACGGCCCGGGAGCATCTGCGCCGCTTCATTCTCACCGAGCACCCGACGGATGCAGGCATCGTCTACTGCCTGAGCCGCAGGAGCGCCGAAGAAACCGCGGCGTGGCTGACCGCGCAAGGGCGCACCGCGCTGCCCTACCATGCGGGTCTGCCGGCGGATGTCCGGCGCGAGACGCAGGAGCGCTTCCTGGCGGAAGACGGGCTGATCGTCGTCGCGACCATCGCTTTCGGCATGGGAATCGACAAGCCGGACGTGCGCTTCGTCGCCCACCTCAACCTGCCGAAGACGATCGAGGCCTACTACCAGGAAACCGGCCGTGCCGGCCGCGACGGAGAGCCCGCCAGCGCATGGATGGCCTACAGCATGCAGGATGTCGTCCAGCTTCGGGACTGGATCGACAAGTCAGACGGCGGAGAGGTCTTTCAGAGGGTGCAGCGGCAGAAGCTCGACGCGCTGATCGGACTCTGTGAGCTGGCAACCTGCCGCCGGCAAGCCTTGCTGGGCTACTTCGGCGAGGAGCTGACCGAGCCATGCGGAAACTGCGACAATTGCCTGGCGCCACCGCACATGGTGGACCAGACCATCGCCGCGCAGAAGGCCCTCTCGGCCGTCTACCGGACCGGCGAGCAATTCGGTGTCAGCTATCTCACCGACGTCTTGCTGGGGCGTCAGGATGCCCGGATCGAGCGCAACCGGCATGAGAAGCTGTCGGTCTACGGCATTGGCGACGAGCTCAACGCCGCCGGCTGGCGGCGGCTGTTCCGCCAGCTCGTCATCGGCGGCCAGCTCGCAGTCGATTCCGAAGGCCACGGCAGCCTTCTGCTGACCGATAAAGCGCGGCCCCTTCTCAGGGGCGAGGAAAAATTCCTCGTCCGCCTGGTGCCAAAGGATGCCGATACCAAGGTGCGACGCAAGCGGCGCCAGGAGCTCACCATCCCGCGTGCCAACGCGCCCCTCTACTGGGAGCTGAAGGCCGCCCGTGCCCGGCTGGCATCCGACGCTGGCGTGCCGCCCTACGTCATCTGCCACGACCGCACTCTTCTCGAGCTTGCCGAGCGCCGCCCGGCCTCGAAAGACGCGCTCGCCGGCATTACTGGCCTTGGCCAAGCGAAGATCGAACGTTACGGCGCCGCATTGCTCGAGGTGATCGCGCGCTTTTCGCGCGCCTGATCCTCAGCCCTTGAGGCGCGCGACGATCTGGTGCCGCGCGGCGCGGGCGGTGTCGGACCAGTCCGCGACCCGGGACGCGACGAGATTCGCCTGCGAGCGCAGGATCACGCCGTCCTCCAGAACCTTGAGGCCGTTGGCCTTCAGCGTCGACCCGGTCGTGGTGATGTCCACGATGAGATCCGCGGTGCCGGATGCGGGCGTGCCCTCCGTCGCGCCGAGGCTCTCGACGATGCGGTAGTCGCCGATACCCTTCGACTGGAAGAACCGGCGTGTCAGGTTGGTGTACTTGGTCGCCACGCGCAGGCGCCGCTCATGGATCCGGCGGAACCCAGATGCCATGGCCTGCAAATGTGCCATGGTCCGGATATCGATCCAGCAGGCGGGCACGGCAACGACAACGTCGGCGCGCCCGAACCCCAGAGGGCGCAGCAACTCGACCCGCTTGTCCGCATCGACGATATGCTCGCGGATCAGATCCTCGCCCGTGATCCCCAGGTGCGCCCGCCCCGACTTGAGGTAATGCGCGATCTCCGAGGCCGAAACGAAGGCCACCTCGACCCCGTCCATGCCTTCGATCTCGCCGCGATAGCCGCGATCGCTCCCGTTCTTGCGCAGCACCAAGCCCTTCTTGCCCAAGGCTTCCGTGGTCTGGTCCATGAGCCGCCCCTTGGACGGCACGGCGAAAATCAGATTCTCGCTCATGCGTCGCCCCCGTCGAGCGTGGAAAGCAGACGCTCCGTATGAATGGCGGAGCCGACAGCGGGGGCCGGTTCGGGCGCGCCGACGGCCTTAAGCAGCCCATCATAACGGCCGCCGCCGGCGATGGGGCTTCCGGTACCCAGCTCCGGCACGACGATCTCGAAGACGAAGCCGGTATAGTACTCGAGGCTGCGGCCGAACTCCGCCGAGAACTCGATCAGCGCCGGATCGATGCCGCTGTCGATGAGAAGCTGCAGGCGGCGTTGATAAGCCTCCAAGGCCTCTTCAATCCTGATGCCGCGCTCGCTCATCAGGTCCTCGAGCCGCGCACCGGCGGCGCGAGCGGGCGCTTTCACCTTCACGTAAGCGTCGATGAGATCGGCTGCCGCTGAAGAGAGCGGCTTGGAAGTGGCATCGGCAGCGGCGCTCAGCAGTCCTTGCGTAATCTCGCGCAGACTGCGGGCGCCGATCAGCTCCAGTTTATGCTCGTCGAGATAGGCGGCGACGACTTTTTCGGATTTCGCGAGGTCAGCCGTATCCAACCTGGCCATCAGGTCGGCCGGAAGGTCATGGATCGCCTCGGCCGGATCGCGGGTCAGCCGGACCAGCTCCTGGCGAAACGCTTCCGGCCTCCAGAACTGATTGCGGAGGCGGGCGCGCCAGCGGTCCGGCATATCGATGGCGTTCAGCAGAGCCTGGAACAACCCCAGGTCGCCGATGCGCAACCCGAAGCTCTTGAGTCCTGCCGCCCGTACAGCCTTGATGATCAGGCTGACGACCTCGGCCTCCGCCTCCTCGCGGCTTTCGTTGCCGAAAAATTCGATGCCGGCCTGGCGGAACTCCCGCGGATGGGCTGCCGTGGCCCCCTCCGGCTGATAGCGAAACGCAGGTCCGTTGTAGCAGTAGCGCGCCTCGACATCGGCTTCGGGGTGCCGCTCCAGATGCAGCCGGCAGGTCGGCACCGTCAGGTCCGGCCTGAGGCACAGCTCGTTGCCATCGGGATCGGTGAAAACGTAGGTGCGCGCGCGCAGGCTCTCGCCCACGACGTCGAGGAACACATCGGCTGGCTGTATGATGGCGGGTGCGACAGCTTCGTAGCCGGCCTTGGTGAAAACGGCCATCAGGCGCTGCGCCTGGGCCTCCAAAGCCTCGAACTTGCGTGCTGATTCAGCGACCATCGGGATGCCTCTAGCCGCGTCCGTGACGGGCCAGCACGGACTGCACCGCGGAGACGAGCTCAGTTTCGGCCACAGAGAACTGCGCAGGCCGCGCCTCGCGCCATTCCTTGGCGTCGGTGATCGTGGCCGACAGGCGCGCGCCCTCGATGAGGTCCTTGATCTGTACCTCGCCTTTCGCGCGCTCGTCACCGCCCTGGATGACGACGCAGGGACTTCCGCGGCGGTCGGCGTATTTCATCTGCGCCTTCATGCCCGACGTCCCGAGATACATCTCGGCTGGAATCTTCGCCGCCCTGAGCTGCTGCACGAACCGCTGGTAGCGAGGCAGCTCGCCGCGATCCATGACGAGCACCACCACCGGCCCGCGCCCTTCCCGGTCCTCAGCCTTGCCCCGCGCCGCAATCGCTGACTGCAGACGCGAAACCCCGATGGAAAACCCGGTCGCCGGGACCCGCTGCCCCGTGAAACGGGCCACGAGGTCGTCGTACCGCCCGCCGCCGCCGACGGAACCGAAGCGGACCACCTGCCCCTCTTCGTTCCGGACCTCGAACGTCAGCTCGGCCTCGAACACGGGACCCGTGTAGTACTCGAGCCCGCGGACAACTGAAGGGTCGAAGCGGATTCGCTCCTGCGGATAGCCGGACGTCTCGCAGAGCTCCAGGAGTTGGGTCAGGTCCGTCACGCCGGCCTCGCCGGCCGGCGACTTTCCGACCAGCTCGCCGACGCGGGCCAGCTTCTCCGCACCGTCGTTGCCTTCGGCAGTCAAATATTCGACCACGAGAGAAATCTGTTCGTCCGAGAGCCCCGCACCCTTGGTGAAGTCGCCGCTCTCATCCTTCCGCCCAGGCCCGAGCAGCAGCCGGACACCCTCGATCCCGAGCCGGTCGAGCTTGTCGATGGCGCGAAGCACCGTCAGCCGTGCCGACGCATACTCGTCACCGCCGAGCCCGATTGACTCCAGCACGCCATCCAGCACCTTCCGGCTGTTCACCTTCATGATGTACTCGCCGCGCTGGAAGCCGAGCGCCTCCAGCGTGTCGGCAGCGAGCATGCAGATCTCGGCATCCGCGGCGACGGTGTCCGTTCCCACGGTATCCGCATCGAATTGCATGAACTGGCGGAAGCGTCCGGGCCCCGGCTTCTCGTTGCGCCACACCGGCCCGACGGCATAGCGGCGAAACGGCTTGGGCAGCCGGTCGAAGTTCGCCGCCACGTATCGGGCGAGCGGCGCCGTCAGGTCGTAGCGCAGGGACAGCCAACGGTCGTCGTCGTCCGTGAACGAGAAGACGCCCTCGTTTGGCCGGTCCTGGTCGGGCAGAAACTTGCCAAGCGCTTCCGTGTACTCGATGGCCGGGGTCTCCAGCGGCTCGAACCCGTAGATCTCGTAGACCTCACGGATTCGGGCCAGCATATCGGCCATGGCGCGGATCTCTCCGGCCTCGATGTCACGAAAGCCCTTCGGCAGCTGGGCCTCGGGCCGTTGCTCTTTCTGTGGTCTTGCCATAATGGACGGGATGCCTCGGAAGGCCGGTCTTCGCGTTGCGTTGCGGCCTTATACCGAAGACACCGTTCGAGGGCAAAGCGCGAGAATGCCACCGCGCCCGCCCCCGATCTAACGAAACGCGGGAGGATGCCGTGGCGCCGCTCCCGATCGGATCACATCGCCAGCCGTAGCCGCGAGATCTTCAGCGCGATGTCGCGGAACGCCTGGCGTAGCTGATCGCCCGTGTCCGTGTTGTAGAAGTGCTCGTCCGAGCTGGCGCATTCGCTCAGGGTCTTGATGGCCAGCTGGTTCCGGCCGAGGTCGAACCCGACGGTGTAGACGGTGATCCCGGCGGCCTTCATGTTGTTGCAGATCGCGATCGAGTCATTGGAGATGTCGACTGCCGTCGAAGAGTTGTCGCTGTATTGCTTGCCGCCTCGCGTGTTGTAGACACCGTCGGTCATCAGGATCGCGATTTTCCTGAGCTTCGGCTCACCATTCGAGTTGAGCACGTTGAGGTCGCTGTATGGCGCTGGACGGCTTTCGGCAGGCCAGATGTTGGCCCACTTCGGCGATATGAGATACCACGCGAACGCGGTGCCAAGTTGACCGGCTGTAGAGCCGCTGGCGGATAATGAGTTGATTTTGCTGAGGAGAGCCGACTTGTCGTTCGTCAATGGCAGGATCATCTCGGACGAGGACGGCGATGAGCAGGAACCGTTCCGGCTGTAATTGTCCTCGTCCTTTATGGCCGTATTGCCGGTATTGCCTTCATAAGCCCCGAGGTACCTCCCGCTTGCGGGCGCATCGTCGGTGAACGCGTAGGCGCCAGTGCGCTCGGTGACGCACTCGATGGGCTTGTAGTCCTTTTTATTGATCCGCTTGCTGGCTGGGAGCCCTGTCAGGGCCGAAACGTAGTCTCCGACGTTCACCCGCGGCGCAAAAGGCGCGATGGCCACGCGCGATGTATATTCGTCCTGATTTGCCCAAACGACGATGTTGATCAGGTCCTTGGCTGCGAGCTTGAGGTCCTGGATCTTGCTGCCGGACATCGACCCGGTGATGTCGAGCATCATGCTGATTTCCAGGTTTGTCTCGGCATTTCCGCCGACGGCCAAAACGGCCTTGGCGGATGTACGAACCGGCATGCTCTTGATGCCGACGGCGCTGAGGAATGGCGTCGTGACGTTGCCGACGGTCGAAGCTACGATGGCGGAGCCGTCATCCGCCAATTCGAAGTGGACGCTCTCGTCATTGGTCGCATCGGGCTTCATTTCCTCGTAATACGTGCGCGCTGCCTGAAGGGCGGCTTCGGTATTGCCACCGGACGCTTGCAGGACGCGCCCCGCGGCGAGGACGGCTGCATCCACCGCGTTCTGTGTCTGCGTCCGGGCTGTCAGCCACCGGCCATAGTCGATCGCGCCGCCGACCGCACCGAAGATGACCGCGATCGTCAGGCCGAAGATCATGGCGATATTGCCCGACTCGGATGAGATGAAAGCGCTGAATACCCCGCCGCCCCTGCGGCCCGGCGACCGGGAAGGGCCGTTTTCGAACAAACGCGTTAACTTGATGAAATCACGTCCGCTTCTAGAATTTTGCCCCGAGCCGAACATGAATGCACTCCAACATCTGCAGGTCTTTCGCTGCTAGCCGGTTGGATGCTTTCGAGGCATTAACGGAACGCATAAAATTTTAAGCAACAAGCAGAACATAAGGCGAGAGTTTCGTTACCGTTAACTCTCGGAGCGGAATAGTACCAATTTGGTTCAAATGCCACCCACGGGCGAGCTGAGAGACAGGTGGATCCAACTCTCGTTCTTGCTCCGACCCTAGCGAGTTGCTCCCAGGTATCCGAGCGACTGCAGGTAACGGTAGATCTCGTCGGCGAGAATGTCGGCGGGAACCGTTCCTGCCTGCAAATGCAGCTCTGGTGACTGCGGAGGCTCATATCGCGACGAAATGCCGGTAAAGTTCTGAATCTGCCCGGCGCGGGCTTTCCTGTAGAGCCCCTTTACGTCGCGCTCCTCGCAAATCTCGAGCGGCGTATCGACGAAAACCTCGATGAACTCTCCGTTGTCGAACAACTCCCGGGCCATGCGGCGCTCGGCCTCGAACGGGGAAATGAACGATACGAGCACGATAAGCCCCGCATCGACCATCAACCTGGCGACATGCGCTGCGCGACGGATGTTCTCGACGCGGTCGGCATCAGTGAAGCCAAGATCGCGGTTCAGACCATGGCGGGTGTTGTCGCCATCGAGGATGAATGTATGCCGGCCGTGGGCGTGCAATTTCTTCTCGACCAGGTTGGCGATCGTGGACTTGCCCGATCCGGACAGCCCCGTGAACCAGAGGCAGCATGGCCTCTGGCCTTTGAGCTCGGCCCGCGATGCCTTGCTGACGTCGAGTGCCTGCCAGTGCACGTTCGTCGCACGCCGCAGTCCGAACTGGATCATCCCGGCGCCAACAGTCAGATTGCTCAGCCTGTCGATCAGGATGAAGGCGCCGGTCTCCCGGTTCTCCTCGTAGGGATCGAAGGCAACGGGCTCGTGCGTTTCGATGTTGACGAACCCGATCTCATTGAGCTTCAGCGTCTTCGCCGCAAGCTTCTGGAAGGTGTTGACGTCTTCCTGATGCTTGATCTCCGTGACACTGGCCGTCACGGTCCGCGCGCCGATCTTGAGCAGGTAAGGCCGGCCCGGAATGAGCGGCTCGTCGTTCATCCACACGATGTGTGCCGCAAACTGATCGGAGACCTCCGGCCGCTCATCCGGCGCAGCGATGAGATCGCCACGCGAGATGTCCACCTCGTCGGTGAGCGTCAGCGTCACGGCGTCTCCGGCAACGGCTTCCGCCATCGTCCCGTCGTATGTCACGATCGAACGGACCCGCGTCTCCCGGCCGGAATTCGCGATGATAATGCGATCGCCTGCTCGAACTCGTCCGCTGGCAATCGTGCCGGAATAGCCGCGAAAATCGTGGTTGGGCCTGTTCACCCATTGCACCGGCATGCGGAATGGTTTGCTCGCGGCATCGGCTTCGACCTCCACCCTTTCCAGATGCTCGAGCAGAACCGGACCGCGATACCATGGCATTTCCGGACTGCGCGCGATGACGTTATCGCCAAAGCGTGCCGAGATGGGGATGGCGATAAGGCTCTTGAAATTCAGATGATCAGCGAAAGCGCGATATGCCTCGGTGATGCGATTGAAAACACCCTCGTCGTATTGCGCGAGATCGATTTTGTTGACGGCGAGCACGACGTGACGAATGCCGAGCAGAGCCGCGATGCGGGAATGGCGGCGCGTCTGCTGAAGCACGCCTTTGCGCGCATCGACGAGGATGATCGCGAGGTCAGCCGTCGAGGCGCCGGTCGCCATGTTGCGCGTATACTGTTCGTGGCCCGGCGTATCCGCGACGATGAACTTTCGTCTTTCTGTGGCAAAGAACCGATAGGCGACATCAATCGTGATGCCCTGCTCGCGCTCCGCCTGCAGGCCGTCGACCAGAAGCGCCAAGTCGAGATCGTCACCCGTCGTTCCATGCTTCTTGGAATCACGGGCGAGTTTCGCAACCTGATCCTCGAATATCAGACGCGTATCGTAGAGCAGGCGACCGATGAGGGTCGATTTGCCGTCATCCACACTGCCACAGGTGATGAAGCGGAGGAGCGTTTTGTCCTCTGCGGAACCATCCCCCTGGCGCAAACGGCCCGTGAGATCGAGAGGCACGTGTTGTTGCATCAGAAGTATCCCTCGCGCTTCTTCTTTTCCATCGAGCCTGCTTCGTCGTGGTCGATGAGGCGGCCGGAGCGCTCGGATGATCGTGTGACCAGCATCTCGGCCACGATTTCGTCCAGGGTTGCCGCGGTGGAAGGGATCGCGGCAGTGAGGGGATAGCACCCCAGGGTGCGGAACCGGACGCTTCGCAGCTCGGGGCGTTCCCCGGTCGCAAGCGGCATTCGATCGTCGTCGACCATGATGAGCTGGCCGTCTCGCACGACAACCGGCCGTTCACGAGCGAAATAGAGCGGCACGATAGGGATGTTTTCAGCCGCGATGTATTGCCAGATGTCCAGCTCGGTCCAGTTCGACAGCGGAAACACGCGGATCGATTCGCCCTGGCGGACCCTGGTGTTGTAAAGGCGCCAGAGCTCCGGGCGCTGGTTCTTCGGATCCCAGGCATGCGTTGCCGTCCGGAACGAGAAGATGCGCTCCTTGGCCCGGGAGGCTTCCTCGTCCCGCCGTGCGCCGCCGAATGCGGCGTCGAAGCCGTACTTCGTCAGGGCTTGCTTCAGCGCCTCGGTCTTCATGATGCTCGTGTAAAGCGCCGAGCCGTGCGTGAACGGTGAAATGCCCTGCGCCAGGCCGGCCTCATTGACATGCACGATGAGGTCCCATCCGAGCCGCCGCGCGGTCTCGTCACGGAACGTGATCATCTCCCGGAATTTCCAGGTCGTGTCGATGTGCATCAGCGGGAAAGGAGGCTTGGACGGGTGAAACGCCTTCATCGCCAGATGCAGCATCACCGAGGAGTCCTTGCCGATCGAGTACAGCATGACCGGGTTCCGGAACTCCGCTGCAACCTCGCGCATGATGTGGATCGATTCGGCCTCGAGCCGCTTGAGATGCGAGCTGCGCTTGGCCATCGACAGTGCCCCCCTTCGCTGTGCTACCCCGTGCGCGTCGCGGCAAGCTCTACCTCGTCAGAAGCTTGATCGCTAGAGTACGCCACACGCATGCAGTGAATTGCGCGACGTGCTCACCCAGCGCATGACGAAAAGACGGTATGATTATGGACAAGAACGGCTCGGGGCTTCCGGCGGAGGCGAAGGCAATCATCGTCGGTGGTGGCGTTGTCGGGTGCTCCGTGGCCTACCATCTGGCGAAACTCGGTTGGCAGGATGTCATTCTCCTCGAGCGCAAGCGGCTGACGTCCGGCACGACATGGCATGCCGCAGGGCTCATCGGGCAGCTTCGGGCGACGCTCAATCTGACCAAGCTCGCAAAGTACTCGGCGGAGCTTTACCTGGGCCTGGAGGCGGAGACCGGGATCGCGATCGGCTTCCGGCAGAACGGCTCGCTCGGAGTGGCGCTCTCGAACGATCGGTACGAGGAGTTCGCGCGTGGCGCCTCGATGGCCAGGACCTTCGGGCTCGAAGCGCACATGCTCACGCCCGCCGAATGCCGGGAGAAATATCCGCTGCTCAACCTCAATGGTGTCGTCGGCGGCATCTTCCTTCCAACGGACGGCCAGGCTGATCCGGCCAACATTGCGCTTGCGCTCGCCAAGGGTGCCCGTCAAAGCGGAGTCCGGATTCTCGAGGGTGTCAGGGTCACCGGCATCACCAAGGCAAAAGGCCGCGTCACCGGCGTCGTGACGGAGCACGGGACGATCCGTGCCGAGTACGTCGTCAACTGTGCTGGCCTGTGGGGCCGCGAGGTTGGCCGGATGGCGGGTGTGAACGTGCCCCTGCAGGCGTGCGAGCATTTCTACGTGGTAACCGAAGCCAATTCCGCCATCCCGAAGGATCTGCCGGTGCTGCGGGTGCCGGACGAGTGCGCCTATTACAAGGAGGATGCCGGCAAGCTGCTGGTCGGGTTCTTCGAGCCGGTGGCGAAGCCCTGGGGCATGGACGGCGTCCCCGAGGATGCCGAGTTCCTCACGCTGCCGGATGACTGGGAGCACATCGCCCCGCAGCTCGAAAAGGCGATGGAGCGCGTGCCGCTGCTGGCCGAAACCGGCATTCACACCTTCTTCAACGGCCCGGAGAGCTTCACCCCCGACAATCGCTACCTGCTGGGAGAGGCGCCCGAGCTCAGGAATTTCTACGTTGCAGCAGGCTTCAACTCGATCGGCATTCAGTCGGCTGGAGGGGCCGGCATGGCGCTCGCCCACTGGATGCAGGACGGCGAGCCGCCATTCGATCTGGGCGACGTCGACATTCGCCGCATGTTTCCATTCCAGGGCAATCGGACGTATCTCGTCAATCGCGTGACCGAAACTTTGGGCCTCCTCTACGCTGATCACTTCCCCTACCGCCACTACGAGTCCGCGCGCGGCGTGCGGCACCTGCCGCTCCACGAGCGCCACGCCGCGTTCGGGGCCTGCTTCGGTGATGCAGCCGGCTGGGAGCGGCCGTTCTGGTATCTGCCGGCCGAAGCACGTGCTCGCGGGGAAAGACCTGAGTATCGCTATAGCTGGAAGCGGCAGAACTGGTTTGCGTATGCTGCAGAGGAGCATGCGGCCGTGCGCAACGGTGTCGGCCTCTTCGACCTGACGCCGTTCGGCAAGATCCGTGTCGAGGGTCGCGATGCGGAGGCGGTGCTGCAGCGCATATGCGCCAACGACGTTGCCGTCGAGCCAGGGCGCATCGTCTACACACAATGGCTGAACCAGAAAGGGGGCATCGAGGCGGACCTGACGGTCACGCGGCTTTCAGAAACCGAGTTCCTGGTCGTGACTTCGTCAGGCACGCTGCCACGCGACCTCAACTGGCTGAAGCGGCATATTCCGGAGGATGCGCATTGCATCGCGACGGACGTGACCAGCGCCGAGGCCTGCCTCGCTGTGATGGGTCCGCGGTCGCGGGAGCTGCTGGCGCCGATCGTCGATGCCGACCTGTCGAACGAGGCGTTCCCGTTCGGCACGGCGCGCGACATCGAAATCGGCATGGGGCTGGCGCGAGCGCACCGCGTCAGCTACGTGGGCGAGCTCGGATGGGAGCTTTATGTCCCCACCGATATGGCGCGGCATGTCTTCGATGTCATCGCCGAGCGAGGGAGCGCGGTCGGCCTGCGCCTGTGCGGCATGCACGCCCTCGACAGCTGCCGGATCGAGAAGGCCTTCCGGCACTTCGGCCACGACATCAGCCCCGAGGACCACGTGCTCGAAGCGGGGCTCGGCTTTGCCGTCAGGACTGACAAGCCCGACGGGCGCTTCGGTCCGTTCATTGGCCGCGAGGCCGTTCTGCGCAAGAAGGAGGCGGGGCTTACGAAGCGGCTGGTACAATTCCAACTCGTGGATCCGGAGCCGCTGCTATACCACAACGAGCCGATATTGAGGGATGGGAAGGTCGTCGGTCATCTGACGTCAGGGGCCTATGGCCATCACCTCGGCGCAGCCATCGGCCTTGGCTATGTGCCGACATCTCCCCAGGAGAGCGCGCAAGAGCTGCTCGCCTCACGCTACGCCATCGACATCGCCGGCAAGATCGTGCCTGCGCGGGCGAGCCTGAAGCCGCTCTTCGATCCGACGGGTGCGCGAATGCGGGGCTAAGCTGGACGGCGGCGGGAGCGGACCAGGGCCGAGCTGAGCAAGTCCTGGAGTCGTGCCCCGTCTTGTTCGGTCAGTTTGGCGCGAATGGCCAGCGTGCGGCTTCTGGTTGCAAGCTCGGCAAGTGGTCCACCGCCGCCCCGAAGACGGACCCAATCCTTTTCCGTCGTCACCGGAATTGCGTCGCGAGAAGCGGCAAGATCCAGGATGCGTTTCGCATCCTTTGCACCAAACGCATGATGATCGGCCAGAGCGACAGTTGCCACGAGATCGCCGCCAAGCTCCTGGAGCAGCGCGAAGAACCGCTGCGGATTGGCAATGCCGGCATAGGCGACCAGCCGGGCGCCCTTGATCCAATCCAAGTCGCCCTTCGGCTCAGGCGCAGCGCTGAGGATGGGGCCGGTGAAGGATCCGAGCCAATCGAGATTGGCATCGCGAGCTGCTCCCGGCGGCCGGTTGACGACGATGGCGTCCAGCATCGCGAGCTGGAACGCGAGCCGGGCGCGCAGTGGCCCTGCCGGAAGCACCTTTCCGTTACCAATCCCGCGGTGGGCATCGATGAGCGCGAGGGTGAGGTCCTTGACGAGAGACGGGTTCTGCAGGCCATCATCCATGACGATGACCGTTGCGGACCCGGCCGCTTCGATGGCGCGCGCCCCCGCCGCGCGGTCCCGTGATACCAGCGTCGGCGCGATTCTCGTTAGGAGTAGGGGCTCGTCACCGACATCTGCTGCCGTGTCCCTTTCCGGGTCGACCCAATGCGGGCCGCGGATTCGCCCCCCATAGCCACGCGTCAGGAGGACCGGCCGTTCTCCCAATCTGGCGAGCGTTTCGGCGACATGGATCGCAAACGGCGTCTTTCCCGTTCCGCCGACCGTCAGGTTTCCGATGCAGATGACAGGAAGCGAGGACCGAAAAGGCTTCGTCTTTCGGAACCGCCGCTCGACAGCCCAGGCGTAAGCCGCGCTCACAGGGCGCAGGGCGCGCACCACCGCCGGCGCCGACCCTGGCCGGTACCACCAGCCGGGCTCGTCAAGAGGCACGCCTCAGGCCTTCCTTGTGGTGCAGCAGAGGCAGCAAGGCCTCCACCGTCCGCCGAAGAGCGCCGGACAAATCGGACAACACCGCCTGGGCGGCCGTCCGCATCCGGACCAGCTCCACTTCGTTATCGAGAAGCGATTTGACGGCGTGCGCCAACTCCTCCGCCGATGCGACCTGGCAAGCCGCTCCACGGCGGATCAGCGCAGAGTACGCATCGCCAAAATTGAACCAGTGCGGTCCGGTGATCACGACTGCCCCGTGACGGATGGCCTCGATCGGGTTCTGTCCACCCCGCGACACCAGTGATCCGCCGACAAATGCCACAGGGGAAAGACTGTAGAACGTCCCGAGCTCGCCCAGCGTGTCCGCAACGTAGATGTCCGTCGCATCGTCCGGCAATGCGCCACGCGAGCGCTGCGCGACGTTGAGGCCCTCGCCCCGAAGCAACTCCGCGATTGCGCCCCCGCGCTCCGGGTGACGCGGCACGAGCATGGTGCAGAGCCGCGGGAAGCTCTGTTTGAGGATCTTGTGCGCCGCCCCGATCGCTTCGTCTTCGCCTTCGTGCGTGCTCGCGGCGATGAAGCAGGGGCGTCCGGCCAGCGCATCGCGAAGCCGCCGCACCTCGCCCGGATCGGCCTCTGGAGCCGGGGCGTCGATCTTCAAGTTGCCGACGAACTGGACGTTGCGGGCGCCAAGCTCCCGGAACCTGCGGGCCAGCTTCCCGTTCTGGGCGATCACCAGGTCAAAACGGCTGAACAGCGGCCGTGCCATTCCCTTGTTCTTGCGCCAGCGGTCAAAGGAACGGTTCGACATGCGCGCATTGATGAGTGCGAGCGGAATACCGCGGGCCGCGGACTCCAGGATGAGGTTCGGCCAGATTTCCGACTCGGTGAAGACGGCGAGCTGTGGTCGCCAGTGATCGAGGAACCGGGCCACGACGTCCGGCGCGTCCAGCGGCACGAACTGGTGCACGTCCTCAGGGCCAAGCCGCCGCGCCGCCACCTCGGCCGACGTCACCGTACCGGTTGTAAGGAGGAAGCGGATATCCGGCCGCTCCGCGCGTAGAGCCTTGAGCAGCGGCAGGACTGCGTTCGTCTCGCCGACGCTCGCGGCGTGAATCCAGATAAGGCAACCATCCGGACGCGCCGCACTCGGCTTGCCGAGGCGCTCACCTCTCCGCGCCTCGTCCTCTTTGCCGCGCCTCGCCCGGGCATCGAGTATGAGCGGCAGCGCCGGGCGTGCCAGGCTCGTCAACGCGCGATAGGCTTTCAACGAAAGCCCCGGTTGGACGGGTGGTGCGACTTCACCCGGCAACAATGGTGTTGCGCGGGTTGGATCGGCGCCCGCCAGCTCGTACGCGCGCCGGGTCACGGCATTGAGTCCGTCCTGCACACGGATGCGCGCCCGCTCCAGGCTTTCCCTGTCATCGTGCCTGCCCACATGAATCGGCTCGCCGGCAACCACGGCAAGCGTACCAAAGGGCAGGTTGAGCGTCATACGGCTCCACGTGTCGAAGGCCTTGTAGCGGGATGTGGCAACCGCGGCCGGGATGATCGGGCGTCCGGACAGGCGCGCCAGCGTGACGATGCCCTCACCTGCGATTCGCGCCGGACCCGGCGGCACGTCGGCCGTCATGGCGACGCAGTCGCCGTCTTCCAGCGCCCGCAACGCCGCCCTCAGCGCCTGGGCACCGCCGCGATCGCGCCGGCGATAGCCGGCGCCGGCACCCCGAATCATGTCCATCTTGAAATAGTCGAGAACCTGGCCGATCAGCTCCGCATCGCCATGGCGCGCCACCATGCTGCGCACATTCAGCCCACCCCGCTCGACCCGCGGCAGCATCAGGAACTGGCCGTGCCACATTGCGAGGATAAAGGGGCTGTGCAACCTGACGTAACTAACTATGTCGGAAGGCTCGTTGACGATGCGCGACGTGCGGTGGACGAAATCGACATAGTGCGCGATGGCCCGGCCAGCGAGGCGGTTGAGGCGAGCCTTGTCGACGGAAAATAGACCCACTCTTTGGCGCGCCCCTTGCCCGTTCCGCGAGAAATTCGTGAGAGTACCCATCCACTTGATTGAGGTGTCTATAGCGGATATGCAGCCTTTGCAAATGCGATTCTATCGAACTGGCGCCCCCGAGTTGCGTGCCTGCGAGCAATTCTCACCGAAAACAGACGAATGGCGAATCTGAGCCTGGCGAAGCGCACCCGGCGGCGGGTCAATCGGCTGGTAAGCAGTTGCAGGCACACGCTCGTTGAGAGCAGCCCTGGCTGGGCGAAAACCGCCTTCGGGCCGGCGGCAAGCTACTTCGACATGCTGTTCGTCGACCACGGCATATTCCGGTTGTTCTACCTCAACAGACACCGGCTCGGCGAGCAAGCATGGCGATCCGCACAACCCGCGCCCCATCAAATCAGGGCTATGGCGCGGGACGGGATCCGCACGATCGTCAATCTGCGTGGCGAGCACCCCTGCGGTAGCTACTGGCTGGAGGAAGAAGCCTGCCGCCGCTACGGCATCGCGCTCGTGAATTTTCGGGTCCGATCCCGCGCCGCTCCAAGCCGTAGTGAGCTGCGAGGCGCCCGCGAGCTGTTCGAGCGGATCGAGTACCCGATGCTCATGCATTGCAAGTCCGGCGCGGACAGAGCCGGGCTGATGAGCGTGCTTTACAGGCATTTCCGCGAAGGTGTGCCGCTCGAAATCGCAAAGAAGGAGCTGTCCTTGCGTTTCGGACATATCCGGCAGGCGGACACCGGTGTTCTGGACTACTTCTTCGACCGCTATCTTCAGGACACGGCTGAGCGGCCGATGCCGTTCCTGGAGTGGGTCGACAAGGTCTATGACCCGAAGGAGCTGAAGCGCACATTCATGGCCAAGGGCTGGGCGAACAAGCTCGTCAACGACATCCTCCGCAGAGAGTAGCGAGCCTCGGCGGGAGTGCCGTGTACGGGTTCCGCCCTCAACGACTTGATCAGTGGGACGGATTGGAGCCGGGAATGGGTGCCGGATCGGGGTCCAGCAGCCGGTGCAGGTGGACGATGAAGTAGCGCATGTGGGCGTTGTCCACCGTGCGCTGGGCTGCCGCCTTCCACGCCTTGTAGGCCTCGGCGTAGTTCGGATAGATGCCGACGATGTCGAGGTCGTCGAGGTTGCGAAACTCCACGCTGTCGAGAGAGACCAGCTCGCCTCCAAAGACAAGGTGGAGAAGCTGCTTCTTCGGCGGCTTCCGCGTCGGATCGGCTCTGCTCACGATCGGCCTCCGTCATCATGAATTCGCAGCCCGCGCTGGCATGGGCCGGTTTACCTGAGTCTGAACGGACCCGCACGCTCTGCCATGCTACGAGAGCTTGGGGGTCAGTGCCGGCTGAACACCTCCGTCTTCCCGTCCCGGCGAACGAGCAGAACTTCAAAGGGCTCCTTCTCGTTGCCTGCTTCCATCCCAGGCGAGCCGAGCGGCATACCCGGAACGGTCAGCCCGATGACGTCCGGCTTCTCCGCCAGCAGCCGCCGAATGTCTTCCGCGGGCACGTGTCCCTCGATCACATAGCCCCCGATCTTGGCCGTGTGACACGACTGCAGATCCGGCGACAGACCGGCGTCGGCCTTGACACGGGCGAGCTGCCCGGCCGCCAAGTTCTGGGCCTTGGCCGAAAAACCATTCTGCTCGATATGCGCGATCCAGCCAGAGCAGCATCCGCAGGTCGCCGACTTGAAGACCTCGATCGTCTGTCCGGACGCGGTTGCGCCAAGGCCGAATGCCAGACCGGCAACGGCCACGATGGTTCCTACAAGGGAGCGGATCGTCATAATCTCTTGCCTCCAGCTTCGAATTCAATCTGGCGCCCACCTGACGATTTCGCCAGCCGGCGCACCGCAGCGCACTCTCGCATCAGCTCCCAAACTCACGGGCCACGCAGGCGGCCGGTGGGCCCGTTTCATGGAACAACTCGATGAACTTCGGCTTGACGTCGCGCAAGCAGCTAGCCCGATTTCCGCCTTCTTGCACTCCGGTTGCCCTGCGGCAATAGAGCACCCAGCGGCATGTTCAAGAGCCTGCAGCGTTGTCAAAGCTCGTGGGCTCGTTGAGTGACCCGACAAGATAATTGCTCGCGGGCGTTTCATGAGGTGCCGCATGGCACATCATCGCGTGTCGCCCTCTACAGCACCGGCGGGCGAGGATGCCTCTCCCAAACAGCTAGTCGGCCTGACCTTCGGCTCGATCGGCGTCGTTTACGGAGACATCGGTACGGGCCCGCTCTACGCCTTTCGAGAGGCGACGCAGGCCACCGTTTCAGCGGGGTTGCCACCGCAAGAGGCCGTGCTCGGGGTGCTTTCACTCATTCTCTGGGCGCTGTTCGTCATCGTCACGCTCAAGTACGTCTTCATTCTGCTGCGGCTCGACTATCACGGCGAGGGCGGCACCTTCGCCCTGATGGCCCTTGGCCAATCCGCGGCTGGGAAAGGTGCCTATGCGATCCTCGTTCTCGGGGTTGCGGGCGCGTCGTTCTTCTTCGGGGACGCCGTGCTAACGCCGGCCATCTCGGTGCTCTCCGCGGTCGAAGGTGCGAAGCTCATCGCGCCCGTGCTCGACAACGTCGTCCTGCCGGTCACGATTGCGATCATCTCCGGATTGTTCTGGTTCCAATCCCGAGGCACCGCGAGCATTGCCCGGTTCTTCGGACCGGCGATGGCGATCTGGTTCGCCCTGCTCGCGCTCGGTGGCCTCAAGCATATCGTGGACGATCCGCACGTCTTCCTCGCGCTGAATCCGTTCTACGCCATCACATTCGTTGCCTCTCATGGCATGACGAGCCTCGCGGTGCTGGGGCTGGTGTTCCTCGCCGTGACCGGAGCAGAGGCCCTCTACGCCGACCTCGGTCACTTCGGACGCAAGCCGATCCAGCATGCATGGCTAGGCCTGGTCCTCCCCGCGCTTGCCTTGAATTACCTTGGGCAGGGGGCGCTTGTCCTGGCCAGGCCCGAAGCCATCGCCAATCCGTTCTATCTGTTGTACCCGAGCTGGGCGCTGGCACCGATGGTCGTGGCGGCCACGCTGGCGACCGTGATCGCGAGCCAGGCCGTCATAACCGGCGCCTATTCCATGACCCGCCAGGCGGTACAGCTCAAGCTGCTGCCGCGGTTCGACATCCGCCATACCTCAGAGACCGTGGCCGGCCAGATCTATCTGCCGCGCATCAATGTCCTGCTGTTCATCGGCGTCGTGCTCGTCGTGATGCTTTTCCGGTCTTCGAGCAATCTGGCATCAGCTTATGGCGTTTCGGTCTCGGCCGAGATGGTCATCACGTCGAGCATCGCGTTTTTCGTCATCTGTTACCTTTGGCGATGGCCGCGCTGGCAAGCGGCTGCCCTCATCGGGCCACTGCTGCTCATCGAGCTCGTATTCTTCGGCTCGAACATGTTGAAGGTGCTCGAAGGCGGGTGGCTGCCCCTGCTGATCGCATCGGCCGTCGCCACCGTGATGTTCACCTGGATCAGGGGCGCTCGCCTGATCATAGAAACCCTGCGCAAGACTGAAACAGATCTCGATTGGCTCGTTCGCAAACTGGAGGCGAAGCCGCCCCACCGCGTGCCCGGAACTGCCGTATTCCTGACGGCAGGCGCGAACCTGGCGCCCATATCGCTACTTCACAATCTGAAGCACAATCGCGTTCTGCACCGGCGCAACATCATCCTGACCATCAGGAGCGAGGAGGTGCCCCGGGTGCCGGCGTCCGAGCGCATCACCATCGAGCCAGTGGGCGACGGGTTCATCCGTGTCATCGCGCGATACGGTTTCATGCAGACGCCGAGCATTCCCGGAATCATCGCGGCGTGCGAGCGGAAAGGGCTGAATGTCGATGTCGCGACGGCGTCGTACTTCCTGTCCCGGCGCTCACCGAAGCCGAAAAGAAAGTCCAAGATGCCCCACTGGCAGCAAATCCTGTTCATCAGGCTGGCGCATACGGCACAGGATGCCACGAGCTACTTCAGGATCCCTACGGATCGGGTGGTCGAGATCGGCGCGCAGGTGGCTGTCTGATCAGGTTGCCTGGACGCCGGCACCACGATCGTCCCGCTTCTGCCGCCGGCGGTACCAGAAGCTCATGATCTCCATGGAACCTGCCGTAAGGAGCCCAGCCGCAAGCAAGACCGCCTCGGCGACCGTGTAGCCCCACAGGTCGACGACAACAGCCAGCACGGCCGGGGCTATGGCGTTCACGAGCAGATACGGCGTTGCGAGAATACCGAGCACCGCCCCGTAGCCCTGCGGGCCAAAGATGGCCAACGGCACGGCACCGCGCACGATCGTCACAAGTCCATTGGCAACGCCGAACAGTATGATGAAGAGCAGGGCCGCCGAGGTGCTGGCGCCTCCAGCCATCAACGCGATGAAGGCCAGTGGCATGCCGGCCACCGAAATGCGCCCAAGGTCGATGGCATGGAGGCGCTTACCAAACAGGATCTCCGCCACGCGGCCGGCAACCTGCGCGACCCCCTTGAACGAGGCGAGCGTCACTGCTGCCGCGGCGGACAGCCCGTTGGCCTCCAGAATGGCCGGCAGATGCACTGCCATCGCACCGAATACGAAGGCGCTGGCAGACATGACGAGCCCGAATAGCACCATGGCCAGGGTGCGCGCTTGTCCATCGAGCGGCGGATCAGACATCCCGGCTGCCGCAGAGGCCGGCGCACCGCTGATCGCGGCAGCGGGTGCCGGCGGTTCGCGCCGGGCCAGGCCCCACCAATGCAGCGGCAGGCAGACCGCCAAATTGAACCCGGCGTAGATGACCAGCGCCATCCGCCAGCCCACCTCCGCCGTCAGTATGTGACCGATCGGCCAGAAAAACGTCGAGGCGAAGCCGCCGAAGAGGGTGAGGTAGGAGATGGCTCGTCGCCCGCGGTGCGGCGCGACCTGTACCAGTGCGGCGAAGGCGGCATCGTAGAGCGACATGCGCATGCCGACGCCCATCGCGGCCCAGCCGGCGAGGTAGACGATCGGATTGCTGGCAGCGGCAACGATCAACAGCGATATGGCACACAGGATCGAGCCTACGCTCATGACGAGCCGCCCGCCCTGGGTGTCGATCGCCTTGCCCACTGCGGTGGAAACGAAGCTCGACGCCAGCAGACCGATAGTGAGCCCCGAGAAGACGAGGCTGCGGCTCCAGCCCGTGTCCTCGGCGATAGGACTGGCCAGGACGCCGAGCGCGTAGAGTGTCGTGCCCCAAGCGACGATCTGCGTGATACCCAGCGCGACGATGGCCGTGCCGATCGGCGATACGAGCCAGACTACCCAGGCCCACTGTGCTGGCCCACCTTTGACGCGCTGCGACATGCCTCCCTTCTCTCCTCCCGGATCGGCTCGCGTGTCACATTAGCTTCTCGCCGGCAGGCTCGCCATCGACACGGAATGCAAGGCTCGTCTGCGGCATTGCCGGTCAGGCAGGCATCTGGACGGGGCAGCGGGCAGAGCCAATATCCTCCGCAGAGGAGATTCGGAAGAATGAACGACAGCGAAGAGAACCGCTTTGCGGCCCGTGCGGCGCGCTATGTGCGGGTGGGGACGAACGTGGGCGCCGTCGCAGCCCGGGTCGCTGGACAGCGGCTCTTGGGCATCCGGGGGGACCGCTCCAAAAACGCCATGGACCTGGCGGTGGCTCTCGGCGGTCTCAAGGGACCGCTGATGAAGGTGGCGCAGCTCCTGTCCACCATCCCTGAAGCCCTGCCGCCAGAGTACGCCCGCGAGCTGTCACAGCTCCAAAGCCAGGCGCCGCCCATGGGGCCGGCCTTTGTGCGCCGCCGCATGATGGCCGAGCTCGGCCCCGACTGGGCATCGCGGTTCAAGAGCTTCGAGACGACAGCGGCAGCCTCGGCCTCACTCGGTCAGGTGCACAAGGCCATTTCTCATGACGGCCGCGAGCTCGCCTGCAAGCTGCAGTATCCGGATATGCAGTCTGCGGTGGAAGCCGACCTCAACCAGCTCAAGATCATTTTTTCGATCCACGCGCGGATGGATCCCGCGGTGGATACCCGCGAGATCATGACCGAAATCGCCGCGCGCCTGCGGGAGGAGCTCGACTATGAGCTCGAGGCGCGGCACATGCGCCTCTATGCCCACATCTTCGAAAACGATCCGCTGATCCGCGTGCCGTTGGTCGAGAGCGAGCTGTCGACGAAGCGCCTCCTGACCATGACCTGGCTCGAGGGCAAGCCACTGCTTTCCTACAAGGAAGCGCCCCTCGAGCACCGCAATACGATCGCGCGCGCCATGTTCCGCGCGTGGTGGTATCCGTTCAGCCACTACGGCGTCATCCATGGCGACCCGCACCTCGGCAACTATACCATCTTCGAGCAGGACGGTGCGCCGGCCGGCATCAATCTGCTGGACTATGGTTGCATCCGGACATTCCGCACGCCATTCGTGCAGGGCGTGATCGACCTCTACACGGGTCTGCTCACGGGGAACCATGACCTCGTCGTGCACGCCTACGAGACCTGGGGCTTCAAAGGGCTCACGAACGAGCTGATCGAGGCCATGAACATCTGGGCACGGTTTATTTACGGCCCGCTGCTCGACGATCGCGAGCGGACCATTGCCGAAGGCACCACACCCGGCGAGTACGGCCGCCGCGAAGCCTTCCAGGTGCACAAGGTTCTGCGGGAGAAAGGTCCTGTCGTCGTGCCGCGCGAATTCGTCTTCATGGACCGGGCGGCGATCGGGCTAGGCGGCGTCTTCCTTCACCTCGACGCCCGCATGAACTGGTACCGCCTGTTCAACGAGACGATCGAGGACTTTGACCTGGCCAGCGTCGCCGAGCGCCAGAAAACCGCATTCACCGCAGCCGGAGTCCCGTTGCCCTGAACCCGAACGAATTGGCGAAGGCGAGCCTTACCGCGGCCGCCTCCGCTGCGGCGGGCGCTCGCGATGGACGGGCCTTACCGGAGGATGCCCAAACGGCCGGCCCGGCTTGGCGTACATCTGCGCCGACGGCACCGAGACGACCTCGCGCTCCGGCCAGCGAAGTGCCGTCAGCTTCCCGCCGAAAACGCAACCGGTATCGATGCAAAGCGTATTGTTGACCCAATCCGCCTGAGGCACCGGCGTGTGGCCATAAACGATGGTGGTTTCGCCCCGGTAATTGGCCGCCCAGTGGTAGCGGACCACGAGGCCCGTTTCGTCCGTCTCACCATCGGTGTCGCCATAGAGGCAGAACTCGCGAACGGCTTCCGACTCCCGGCCGATCATTTCCTCAAGAATACCGCCATGCGCCACAACGAGACGCCCGTCCTCGAGCCAGAGGTGGCTCGGGAGACTGAGCAGAAACTCCCGCACTTGCGCGCGGAACCGTCCGCTCTCCTCGGAAAACTGTGCCACGGTCTTATCGAGGCCATGTGTCAGGCGGACGTTGGCGCCGCGCAGCCACCTCAAGAATTTCACGTCGTGATTGCCCGGCACTGCGAAGGCTTGGCCCTTCTCGACCATGCTCATGGCGATGCGCAGCACGTCCGGTGACCGAGGGCCGCGATCCACGAAATCACCGACGAAGATCAGGCGCCGGCCGGGCGGAGTTTCGACTTCGGCGCGCCGGTCAGGGCCAACGCCCGTGATGCGCAACTTATTATAGCCGAGCCGCTGCATCAGCTCTGTGAGCTCATCGGCGCAGCCGTGGACGTCGCCGATGATATCGAACGGACCGTGCTCGTGCCGCAGATCCGGTGGCAGGCGCTCGCGCGTGATCGACACCGCCTCGGCGTCTTGGGGAGCGATCGGATGGGTCGGTTTGAAGCCGGTCGCCTCCAGGCTGCGCACCAGCCGAAGATCGGCGCGGTCTCCCGGGGTACAGAGCACGATGGCCACCGGCTGTGCGTAGAATTTCTTGGCAAGCCGCAAGAGATCGATCTGCTGCTGCGTCACCGTCTCGCTTGCGTTGATGGCGACCAGCTCACGGCAGGCCAGGCGATCTGCGGCGATCAGTGGCCAGGTTTCCGAGCTGCGGTCCAGGATCTCCTCGGCAGCGAAGTGCCGGCGCATGAATGCGGTCGTGCTCTCAGTGCTGGCGCCGACGACGGCAACGAGGCAGAAATCCGGAATTGTGATCTTCACTGCAGGCAAACCATTCGGACGGTGGCTATCCGCGCAACTCGACCAAACGGCGACGGTTCGCCGGCGGGCCCACAGTGATCACACCCGCAGAAAGTCCTGAAGCGAGCGCTTCGCCATGGCATTCTGCGGCTCTGGAACATCGCTGACCAAGCTTTCAAAGCGTTCGAGACCGCGCGGCACCGGACCGCCGTAGGCCCAGTCGAGCAGCTCGATCGTATGCACGATCGGGATGTCCATCCCGGTGGCGAGCTGGGTGATGCAGCCGATGTTCCCCGCCGCAACGAGGTCAGGACGCAGGGATTCGATGTGTCCGACTTTGCGATCACGTAGCTGCCGCGCGAGATCCGGCTGCAGGATATTGTAGGTGCCCGCCGACCCGCAGCAGATGTGCCCCTCCGGTACGTCGACCACAGTGAAACCTGCATCGCGGAGGAGCTGCTTGGGCTCCTCCGTCACACGCTGGCCGTGCTGGAGCGAGCAGGCGGAGTGATAGGCGACGCGCAGCGACGACCAGCGCTTCGGCGGGCCGAGATCATACTCGGACAGGAACTCCGTCACGTCGCGCGTCATATCGGCAATCTTGCGGGCGCGCTCGGCATAGCCTTCGACACGGGCCAGCAGGTGACCGTAATCCTTGACCATCGTGCCGCAGCCAGAAGCATTGATGATCAGCGCATCGATCCGATCGCGGCTCATCACCTTCCACCAGGCGTCGACATTCCGCTTGGCGAACTCGACCGCCTCGGCCTCGCGCCCCATGTGATGCACCAGCGCACCGCAGCAGCCCGCGCCTGGGGCGACCTCCACGTCGACACCGCGGCGGGCGAGCAGGCGGATGGTGGCGTCGTTGATCTCGGGCCGCAGCACCTGTTGAGCGCAGCCCGCCAGCATGATCACGCGCCCCTTGCGCTCTGCCTTCGTCACGGCCGTGCCGGGGCCGCTGTACTTGGGCGAGCGAAGCGACCGGCTCGGCGCCAGGTCCAGCATGGCCACCAGCTCCTTCAGACCGAGCCGTCGCATGAGACCACGCAGCGGCAGGCCCAGTGGCGCCAGCCGGAGGACGGCACGGAACCGGTCGGGATAAGGCACCACCTCCGCCAGCAGCTTTCGCATCAGCCGCTGCTTGAGCGAGCGCTGGCCGGTGTTCTCGATATGCGCGCGGGCGTGGTCGACAAGATGCATGTAGTCGACTCCGCCGGGGCAGGTCGTCATGCAGGAAAGGCACGAGAGGCAGCGGTCGACGTGCTGCTGGACCTCGGGGCTCGCCGGCACCCCGCGCTCGAACATGTCCTTCATCATGTAGATGCGGCCGCGCGGCGAGTCGCGCTCATCCCCGAGCAGCACGTAGGTCGGGCAGACGGCGGTGCACAGGCCACAGTGCACGCAGCGCCGCACGATGCGATCGATCTCCTCTATGCGTGGATCTTCGAGCTGCTCGGCCGTGAAATTCGTCTGCATGGTCTTTCTGCCCGCCTTTGGCGGAATGAGTTCAGATCGCGGCGTACATCCGGCCCGGATTGAGAATGCCTGCAGGGTCGAACGCCGACTTGATGCCGCGGGTCAACCGCTCGACGCCGGGCTCGAGCGGCTGGAAGACGTCGATCGCAGAGCGGACCGCCGGCTCGGCGCGCATCAATGTTGCATGGCCGCCGAATTGGGCGATGACCCGGCGAATATCTGAGGCGCCTGCATCCGCCGCCTCGGGCAACTCGAGCCAGATCAGCCCGCCCGACCAATCATAGAACGCATCGACCGGCATGTAACGTCTGATCGCCTCGACGACCCTGTAGCCATTGGTCGGCTTCGTCGAGATACGCCAAAGCGGCCTTGAATCCTGCTGCAGAACCGAAAGCCGGCGCAGCTCTCCCCAGAACGCGCGCGACACCTCGTCACCCAGCACCTCCGCCTTGCCATAAGGCGCCAGATTTTCACGCAGCTTGTCGCAGCGGTACGCGACGAAGCTCGCAAGGTTTTCGATCCTGAGTGCCGTCACGGCCTTGCCGGGCTCGCGGAATTCGGGCGTCAGGAGGCGTTGCGCCATCGGCTGCGGCAGATGCACGGCACCGCTCACCTCGTAAGGCGTGCCCATGGCCTGGCACATGACCTCGGTGGCGAGATCATCGGTCAATCCGAACAGCGCGACAGTTGCCGTCCGTTCCGGCCTCGGGACAACCTTGAACGTCACCTCGGTCAGAACAGCGAGCGTGCCCCAGCTCCCGGCCACCCCGCGGGCGACGTCATATCCGGTGACATTCTTCAACACCCGTCCGCCCGACTTGAACGCCTCGCCGCGACCGTTGATGGCGTGAACACCGAGCAGATGGTCTCGTGCCGAGCCGGTCGCCACCCGACGCGCGCCTGATAGATTGGTGGCAAACACCGCTCCGATCGTGCCCCGTCCGGCCTGTCCGCCGAGCGCGGGTCCGAGATCGATGGGCTCGAACGGCAGCATCTGCCCCTTTTCGGCAAGCTGTGACTCTATGTCGGACACCAGCGTGCCGGCCCGCGCCGACATCACCAGCTCGGTCGGCTCGTAAAGCGTGACACCGCGCAGACCGGCTGTAGAGATGGTCACAGCCGCCTGCACCGGGCGGCCGACGCCGCGCTTGGTCCCAGCGCCCATGATCTCGACGGGCTTGCCCCGCTCGGCAGCGGCGAGAATGAGATTCGACAGCTCCCACTCGGCGGCAGGTCTGACCGTGGCCACGGCTCACTAGCTCCTCACGCCGCGTTTTCCAACATCACCCGCTCGGCAAGCGGAAAAACCTTCGCCGGGTTGAGCAGCCAGTCCGGATCGAACACGGACTTGATGCGCATCTGCACGAGGAGGTCCGTCTCGCTGAACTGATGCCGCATCAGCTCGCGCTTCTCGACGCCGACGCCGTGCTCGCCCGTCAGGCATCCGCCGACCTCGACGCAAAGCTTGAGGATGTCGGCACCGGCCAGCTCCGCCTTCTCCACCTCTCTCGGGTCGTTCGCATTGTAGAGGATGAGCGGATGCAGATTGCCGTCGCCCGCGTGGAAGATGTTCGCAACCCTCAGGCCGTGACTGCCGCAGATTTCGGAGATCCGCGTCAGCACGCGGGGAAGCTGCTTCAACGGAATCGTCCCGTCCATGCAATAGTACTCGGAAATGCGGCCGATGGCGCCGAACGCCGATTTGCGGCCTCTCCAGATCTTGGCGCTTTCCGCAGGACTGCTGCTCACCTTCATCGACTTCGGCTTGAAGGGCTCGGCAATCTTCACGAGGCGAGCGAGCAGGTCGTCGATTTCCGTCTCGGAGCCTTCGACCTCGACGATCAACAAAGCCTCGACGTCGAGCGGATAGCCGGCCTTGGCGAATGCCTCGCAAACCTCGATGGCCGGCTTGTCCATGTACTCGATGGCAACCGGAATGATCCCTGAACCGATGATGGCGGAGACGCAGGCGCCGGCGTCCTCCGTCGATGCAAACCCGAGCAGCATGGGCCGGGCATGCTCCGCCGCCCGCAAGATGCGCACCGTTGCCTCGGTGGTGATGCCGAACTGGCCTTCGGAGCCGATGATGAAGCCGAGCAGATCGTAGCCGGGCGCATCGAGGTGCTGCCCGCCGATCTCGACGATCTCGCCGTTCATCAGCACCATCTTGACGCCGAGCACATTGTTCGTAGTGACGCCGTACTTGAGGCAGTGGGCGCCGCCCGAGTTCATGGCGAGATTACCCGCCAAGGTGCAGGCGAGCTGGCTCGAAGGATCTGGCGCGTAGAAGAAGCCATCCTTGCCCACCGCGCCCGAAATCGCGAGATTGGTGATCCCGGTCTGCACGACCGCCGTGCGGTTGGCATAATCGACGTCGAGCACCCGGTTCATCTTCGATACGCCGACGACGACGGCATCCTCCGCCGGCAATGCGCCGCCACACAGCGACGTGCCGGCCCCGCGTGCCACCACCTTGACGCCGTTCTGGTGACAATAGCGCAGGACCGCGCTGACCTCCTCGGTCGATTGAGGCAGCACGACGGCGAGGGGCATCTTGCGATAGGCCGTCAGTCCGTCGGTCTCGAACGCGCGACGGCCGTCCTCGTCGCTGACGACACTATCGGCGCCGACCAGCGCCTTGAGGTCGGCAATGATCGCGTCGCGGCGGGCCAGGATGTCCGGATTGGGCTCCGGCAGCAGTATGGACGACATGTTCGCCTCGAGTCTGTTCTGGCAGCACTTTTGCGATCTCTGCCATCAGTAGGCCGTTTTCGCACGGTCCCGGCCGCCTGGGCAACCTCGTCGCGTTGCGATCGAGTGTCATCTGCGCCATGAGTCACGCAACCTGCATCTTTTGCGGCAGCGTTGCCGAATGTACAGGTTCACAGTGCTATCATCGGGGCTGACTGATCGGAGGGGAACTGAAAATGAACGCAAAAACATTGGTGGGACTGCTTTTCTTGGCCGCTCTGGTGAGTCCGGCTGTCGCGGATGACCCAGAAAATGGAGAGCAGGTCTTCAGAAAATGTCGTGCCTGCCATCAGGTCGGCGATAGCGCCAAGAATGCCGTCGGGCCGCAGCTCAACGGCATCGTTGGACGACAGGCCGCAACCATCGAGGGCTTCAACTACTCCGCCGCCATGAAGGAGGCAGGCGAAAAAGGTCTGGTGTGGAACGAAGAAAACCTTTCGAAGTACCTCGAGAATCCCAGGAAGTTCATACCGAAGAACAAGATGGCGTTCGCTGGCCTCAAGGACGACGACGATCGCAAGGACGTCATCGCCTACCTCAAGAAGTTCTCGGACTAGTATTCTCCTGCCTTGCCGGTCGGATTGGCTTGGCGCGGGGTCTCGGCGCGGGTACAAGCGAACCCGAGCCCATGCGGTGCAGATCACGGGATCTGCACCGCGCATCTCGGTTGAAGCTGAAAGCGTCATTCTTCATGAGCAGCATACTGCCCGGCGCGCCTCGTGTTGGCCTCTTCGTCACTTGCCTGGTCGACCTCATGCGCCCCTCCGTCGGGTTTGCCGCAGTGAAGCTGCTGGAGCAGGCGGGATGTTCCGTCGAGGTGCCTCTGGCGCAGACGTGCTGCGGGCAACCGGCCTACAACTCGGGCGACAAGGCGGATGCCGCGGAGCTGGCTCGTCAGACGATCGCTGCGTTCGCCGGGTTCGACTATGTCGTCGCGCCCTCCGGCTCCTGTGCCGGAATGCTGAAGCTCCACTATCCGAGGCTGCTTGCCAACGACGCTGCGTGGGTCGGCAGGGCGAAAGAATTTGCCGAGCGGGTCCACGAGCTCGTGTCCTTTCTCGTCGACGTGCGTGGCATGGACGCCGTCGACGCCACGTTTCAGGGTCGTGCAACCTATCACGACAGCTGCTCGGGCCTGCGCGAGCTTGGCATCAAGGATCAGCCACGCCGCCTGCTTTCCTCGGTAAAAGGCTTGCAGCTCAGCGAAATGGCCGATGCGGAGGTCTGCTGCGGCTTCGGCGGCACGTTCGCCGTCAAGTACCCCGACATTTCCAACGCCATCGTCGAGAAGAAGACGGCCAACACCGCAGCGGTGGAGCCCGATCTGCTTCTCGCAGGCGATCTCGGCTGCCTCATGAACATTGCCGGAAAATTGAAGCGCGAGGGCCGCAACATTGCAGTGCGGCATGTGGCGGAGGTGCTGGCCGGAGAAACGTCGCACCCGCCGATCGCCGGAACCAAGTAGCTAGAGCGCGGCAGCCGACGTACAGGATCGCCCGATGCAACCGACCACGCAATCCTTCAAGCAGAATGCGCGCGTCGCGCTCTCCGATGCGCAGCTCCAGCGCGCGCTCGCCGGCCTGCCGACGGGGCTCGTCGCCAACCGCGCAGCGGCCCGCGCACGGCTGCCCGAGTTCGAGGATCTGCGCGACATCGGGCGTGACATCAAGGATCACACGCTCGCGCATCTCGATCTCTACCTGGAGGAGTACGAGCGGAACGCAACCGCAGCCGGAGCGAAAGTGCACTGGGCGGCGACCGCTGCCGAGGCCCGCGACATCATTCTCCGCATCTGCCGCGAGGTGAATGCCAAGATCGTCACCAAGGGCAAGTCCATGATCTCCGAGGAGATCGGCCTCAATGACGAGCTCCAGTCGGCCGGCATGGAGGTGGTCGAGACCGATCTCGGCGAGTACCTCGTGCAGATCCGGGGCGAGACGCCGAGCCACATCATCGCGCCGGCCATCCACCTGACGCAGGATCAGGTCGAGGCCGACTTCCGCCGCCTGCATACGAAGCTGCCGAAGGACCGTGTCCTGACCGACCCGGCCCAGCTCGTGGGCGAGGCGCGGCAGGTGCTGCGGGAGAAGTTCGTGGCCGCCGACGTCGGCATCACCGGTGCCAACTTCCTCATCGCCGAGACGGGATCATCGGTGATCGTCACGAACGAGGGGAACGGCGACCTGACGCAATCGCTCGCGCGCGTGCACATCGCGCTCGCATCGATCGAGAAGATCGTGCCGACGCGTGAGGACGTGTGCAGCATCTTGCGCCTGTTGGCGCGCTCGGCAACAGGGCAGGAGTTCTCGACCTACACGACCTTCTCCACCGGCCCCCGGCGGCCGGAAGATCCGGATGGTCCGGAGGCCTATCACGTCGTGATTCTCGACAATGGCCGCTCGGAAATGCTGGGCACCGCTTTCCGCGAGGTTCTGCGCTGCATCCGGTGCGGCGCCTGCATGAACCATTGCCCGGTTTACGGCGCCATCGGAGGGCATGCCTACGGCTGGGTCTATCCAGGTCCGATCGGCTCCGTGCTGACGCCTTCGCTCATCGGTGTGCGCGATGCCGCCGACCTGCCCAACGCATCGACGTTCTGCGGGCGATGCGAAGAGGTCTGCCCGATGAAGATCCCGCTGACGAAGCTCATGCGGCACCACCGCGAGGCAGAGTTCGAGCTGGGCGGCCCCTCGGCGCGCTACCGCCTGGGCCTCAAGGCCTGGGCTTGGTTAGCCAGGCGACCGAGGCTCTACCACACCACCATGCGGCTCGTTGCGGCCGTTCTCGGTGGTCTGGGCCGGCGCCGCGGCGCTTTCCGCTCGCTCCCATTTGCAGGCGGCTGGACGCGGCACCGTGACTTCCCGGCGCCGCAGGGCCGGACATTCCAGCAGCTCTGGGCGGAGCACAAGGCGGGAGCGCCGAGATGACGAGCCGCGACCTCATCTTGTCCAAAATCCGCGCGGGTCTCGGTGCAAAGGCAAACGATGCCGAGCGGCAGGCCATCGTGCAAAATCGTATTGCCGCCAGGGCCCGCCATCTCATCCCGGCCCGTGTCACGAACCGAACGCCCGGCGAGCTGCTGGCCCTTTTCCGCGGCTTTCTCGAGCGCGAATCCGCCACCGTTCTCGAGCTGGATTCGAAGCAGGAGATCCCGTCAGCGATCGCCAATTACCTGCGGTCGAACAACCTCGGCGCCCGCATTCGTGTCGGCGGCGATCCGACGCTGACCCAGCTTCCGTGGGGATCGGAGCCGCACCTCGAAATGCTGCTCGGCCGCGCGCAGCCTTCCGACGAGGTCGGGCTCTCGCAGGCCGCAGCAGCCGTTGCGGAAACAGGCACCCTGGTGATGGCCTCGGGGCCGGACAACCCGGTCACGCTCAACTATCTGCCGGAGACGCACATCGTCGTCGTCGAGCAGCGCAACCTCGTGCCGACCTATGAAGATGCCTGGGACGTGATCCGGCAACGCTTCGGGCCTCAGTCCATGCCGCGCACCGTGAACTTCATATCCGGGCCATCTCGCACAGGCGACATCGGTGGACGGCTCGTTATGGGTGCGCACGGTCCGCGGCGCATGTGCGTGATTGTGGTGCGGGACCCGGCGACGAGTTAGTCATCTGGGGGAACTGGGTGGCTATATCGCTACTGATCCACTCTGAAGCGTGATCTAAACGTCCCGAGCTTCGCGGGAATTGCGGTGATGGGGCAGGACGCGCGGGCTCTCCAAGCTCAACACCCGGAGCGCCTTCCACTCACCGATTGCGTGTGGCGATGCACCGCCTCATGCAGGCGGCGAACTGGGCATCGCACGAAGGAGATCCTTTCGTGGCGATGCGGCACTGGTTGTATTGCGCACGACAGGATGCCGTACACGAGCCCCCTTGGGCGAGCTTCATCTCGGCGGCCAGCGAGGGTAAACCCAGCAAACCACCTGACAGCAGCGCCAGTATGAGGAGCTTGCGATACACCTATGCACCTCCTGCCTTGAGTGCAGGCGACTTAAGCTCGAATGCGATGAATACAGTCTGAACCGTCTCCCCTCCAGGGGCGAATGCTCAAAAGGCATGATCGGTGAAGACGTGGTTGATGTCCTGCTGCCACGGCCCATGATAGCGCGCGAGCAGATCGTCGGCGGGCGTGCGACCGCTCGCCGCGGTTTCCTCTACGAAAGCTAGATGGATGGTCTCATCCTGCTGCTTGGAGTTGAGCCGGTTGCGATTCTTGAGCCCCGTGCGCGCGATCGCGACAGCCTCGATGGCAATGTCTTGCACGGTTCCGCTCCGGAACTTCGTCGCGAGGGCTTCCACAGGCACCGTATCCCGCAACTGCTGCCGCTCCTCCGCCGTCCAGGTCTTGACGAGGTCCCAGGCCGCATCGAGCGCCGTCTCGTCATAGAGCAACCCGACCCAGAAGGCGGGCAACGCACAAATCCGCCGCCAGCGGCCACCGTCCGCACCACGCGTTTCCAGGAAGCGCTTCATGCGGACTTCCGGGAAGAGCGTCGTCAGATGATCCGACCAGTCATCGAGGGTCGGCCGCTCGCCCGGGAGCTGGGGTAAGCGACCCTCCATAAAGTCCTTGAACGAGGCGCCCGCCACGTCGATGTAGCGGCCGTCCCGGTAGACGAAGTACATCGGAACGCCGAGGGCATAGTCCGTGTAGCGTTCAAATCCCATGCCGGGCTCGAACACGAAGGGCAGCATGCCCGTACGGTTGGGGTCCGTGTCGCGCCACACCTCCGACCGCAGCGACTTGAAGCCGTTGGGCTTTCCCTCTTTAAACGGTGAAGCGGCGAACAAGGCGGTCGCAATGGGCTGCAGCGCGAGCGAGACGCGGAACTTCTTCACCATGTCCGCCTCGTCGCCGAAGTCGAGGTTCACCTGGATGGTGCAGGTCCGGTACATCATGTCGAGGCCGTGCCGCCCCACGGTCGGCATGTAGCGCGTCATCACCGCGTAGCGCTGTTTCGGCATTCTCGGCGTTTCCTCGAGCGTCCACTTGGGCGAGAAGCCAAGGCCCAGGAATCCCAGCCCGAGCTGCTTGCCGACCTCGGAAACCTGCTCCAGGTGCGTATGCGCCTCGGCACAGGTCTCGTGCAGCGTTGCGACGGGGGCACCGGAAAGCTCGAATTGCCCACCCGGCTCGAGCGAGATCGTCTCGGCGCCTTCGCCCTTGGGCCGCTTGAGGGCAATGATGTTCTCGCCCTCCATGATCGGCTCCCACCCGTAACGATCGATCAGCGCCTCCATGAGCGCGCGAATGCCGCGCGGCCCCTCGTATGGCACCGGCCCCAGCGTATCGGTGTAGAAGACGAACTTCTCGTGCTCGGTCCCGATCCGCCACTTGTCCTTCGACTTGGAGCCTTCCGCGATCCACTCCACGAGATCATCTCGGGAGCGAACGGTCGGGCTGGGTGCTCCATCCTGGCGGGTCGACATGAAGACCTCTGCTCTAGTTCGAAAGTTCGGGATTCCAGAAATGCTGCTTTATCGCCGCCCTCGGGGTCGAGCACAAGTGCTCCTTGCAGGAGGGGAGTGCCAACAGGGAGCCCTGAGGTGCCCGTTCGGGTCAACCTCGCCAGTCGCCCAGAACCGCGTTGACCAACGCCAGTATGGCGACTGCCGCGGTGTCGGCGCGCATGATCCGGGGTCCGAGCGAGACCTGGACGACGAACGGCAATGCGATGAGTTGCTCACGCTCCTCCGCCGAGAACCCGCCCTCCGGGCCGATGAGCACGCCGATGGGGCCCGGGCGTAGCGCTCCCAGAGCCTCGATCGGGCTCTGGATGGGGGCGCGCTCGTTGCAGAAGACGAGCGGACGATCACCGTTCCATCGGGCGAGCACCCGATCGAGCTTCTCCGGCTCGGCGATTTCCGGAATCCGCAGGATGCCGCACTGTTCCGCCGCCTCGATGACATTGCTGCGCATCCTTCCGAGGTTGACGCGCTCGGCCACTGTGTGGCGTGTCAGGACCGGCCGCAGCGCGGCGACTCCAAGCTCCGTCGCCTTCTGGACCATGTAGTCGAGCCGCGCGCGCTTCAGCGGCGCGAAGAGGTAATGGATGTCCGGGCCGGCCTCCTGCTCGCGCACCTGTTCCAGCGGCCGAAGGGTGCAGCTCCGTTTGCCTTCGACCGCAAGCTGCGCCCGCCACTCGCCATCCCGGCCGTTGAAGATCAGTATCTCGGCGCCTGCCCCCAGGCGCAAGACGTTGCGCAGATAGTTCGCCTGCTCGGCGGTGCAGGGGACCTCCACGCCTGCGCGGAGCCCGGCTTCGACGAAGAGACGCTGGGCGGTGAAATCGTGAACGGCCATGATGCCTGATAGCGCACGACCAGAACACTTTGTAGCCCGCTCACTCCGAAATCTATCCTGCGCGTGACCTCGAGAGTGTCGGATTCTGTTGACACTCCCCTGTCACGCTGATTGACCGATCCAGAACTCCTGCCAAGTTGCAACGGATGAACTCGACGACCGACACGCCAAACGTCATTGCAGATGCCCCGCCCGACAATTGGGTTGACAGGTATGCGCCGGTGGCGCTGCAGCCTTACTTGAAGCTCGGCCGCTTCGACCGTCCGATCGGGTCGTGGCTGCTGTTGTTTCCGTGCTGGTGGTCGCTGGCGCTCGCCGAGCTCTCTCGCGGGCGGCCCTATCCCAACCTCTGGTACGTGCTGCTGTTCCTGATCGGCGCCTTCGTGATGCGCGGGGCAGGCTGCACCTGGAACGACATCGTCGATCGCGATTTCGACGGCAGGGTCGCCCGCACTAGGGGACGTCCGATTCCCTCGGGCCAGGTGAGCGTCACCCAGGCGCTGCTCTTCGGTGTCGCACTGTCGCTCGTCGGTCTCGCGGTCCTCGTCCAGTTCAACGCGTTCACGATCTGGCTTGGCATCGCCTCGCTGGGGCTTGTGGCCATCTACCCCTTTGCCAAGCGGTTCACCTTCTGGCCGCAGGTGGTGCTGGGACTGACATTCAAGTGGGGCGCTCTGGTCGGATGGGCCGCTGTTTTCGGCCAGCTCAGCGCGGCGCCGATCGTGCTTTACGCTGGATGCGTCCTCTGGACGATCGGATACGACACGATCTACGCCCATCAGGACAAGGAGGACGACAGTATCCTCGGCCTGAAGTCGACGGCCCTGCGGTTCGGCGATGCGAGCCAGAACTGGATTGCCGCCTTCTACGCCGGGGCTCTCGTGCTTTGGGCAGCTGCCGCTTTTCTCGCTGGCGCGCACCTGATCTTCTATACGGCGCTGGCTCTCGTCGGCGTGCAGCTCGCCTGGCAGGTTGCGAGCCTCGACATCGATGATCCCGCCAACTGTCTTCGCCGCTTCCGTTCCAACCGCGATGTCGGCTGGGCGCTGTTTCTTGGCCTGATCGCCGACATGGCCATTTCGGCGCTGGCGGGACTCGCCTGAGCCTCGGAGGCTTCGGCCATCTTCGTCATCCCGGCGTTTGTCGCCGGGATCCAGCTATGCACGCGTCAGGACCTGCGAATTGTTGCTTACGTCAGCCCGCTGATGAGTGGACCCCGGGCATGAAGCCCGGGGTGACTGGAAGTGGGCTGCTGCTGTCGTTCGCGTCACGCCGCCCTGTCCATCGCCTCGAGCTCGTCGATCATGCGCTCGATGACGTTGAGGCCCTTCTGCCAGAACTCCGGTTGCCGCGCATCGAGGCCGAATGGTGCGAGCAGCTCGGAATGGTGCTTCGAGCCCCCCGCCTTCAGCATGTCGAAGTACTTCGTCACGAAGTCGGGGTGAGCCTCCTCGTAGAGCGCATAGAGCGAGTTCACGAGGCAGTCGCCGAATGCATAGGCGTAGACGTAGAACGGCGAATGGATGAAGTGGGGGATATAGGTCCAGAAGACCTCGTAGCCAGGCTTCAGCTCGATGGCCGGCCCAAGGCTTTCGCCCTGCACCTCCAACCAGAATTCGTTGAGCCGATCGGGCGTGAGCTCGCCCTTGCGCCGCTCCTCGTGCACCTTCCGCTCGAACGTGTAGAACGCGATCTGGCGGACGACCGTGTTCAGCATGTCCTCCACCTTGGAGGCCATGAGCGCCTTGCGCTCGCGCGCGTCCTTGGCCTCGGCGATGAGCGCCCGGAAGGTCAGCATCTCGCCGAAAACCGAGGCGGTCTCAGCCAGCGTCAGCGGCGTTTGCGACAGCAGCGGCCCGAGGGGAGCCGCCATGACCTGGTGCACGCCGTGACCCAGCTCGTGAGCGAGCGTCATCACATCACGTGACTTGCCCTGGTAGTTGAGCAGCACATAGGGGTGGGCCGAGGGCACTGTCGGATGGGCGAAGGCGCCCGGCGCCTTGCCGGGCCGGACGGGCGCGTCGATCCAGCCATTCTCGAAGAACTTGCGCGCAATGCTGGCCATCTCTGGAGCGAAGTCGTTGTAAGCGGTCAGAACGATCTCTTGCGCCTCCGACCACGGCACGATGCGCTCGGGCTTTTCGGGGAGCGGCGCATTGCGGTCCCAGTGAGCGAGCCTGTCTTTACCAAGCCAGCGCGCTTTCATCTTGTAGTAGCGATGCGACAGCTTCGGGTAGCTGGCCCGCACGGCTGAAACCAGCGCATCGACCACTGGCCCCTCGACGCGGTTCGCGAGATGGCGGGAATCCGCCACATCCTTGAAATTGCGCCAGCGGTCGGAGATCTCCTTGTCCTTGGCGAGCGTGTTCGTGATCAGCGTGAAAAGCCGCAGGTTTTCCTTGAAAACCTTCGCCAGGGCCTCGGCGCCCGCGCGGCGGCGCCCCTCGTCGGCGCTGGTCAACAGATTGAGCGTCGGCTCGAGCGCCAGCGGCTCCGGCTCCCCTTCGACCGGAAAACGCAGCGCAGCCATTGTCTCGTTGAAAAGACGGTTCCAGGCGCCGCGCGATGTCTGCGATTTCTCGTGGAAGAGCTGCTCCAGCTTTTCGTCGAGCTGATGCGGCTTCTCCTTTCGCAGATCGTCGAACCAGGGCTTGTAGCGCGCGAGGTCAGGGTGCTTCAGCGCCTCAGCGAGATCCGCGTCCTCGATCTTGTTGAGCTCCAGCTCGAAAAAGATGAGGTCGTTCGAAATATTGGTCAGGCGCTCGCTCGTGTCTCCGAAGAATTTGGCGCGCACCGGGTCCGACTGATCGGCGGCATAGAGCAGCCCCGCGTAAGACCCGAGCCGGCCCATGAGGTCGCCGAGCTGCTCGTAATCCTTCACGGCCCTGGCAAGAGCCGCGCCATCTCTTCCCATTGCGACGAGCCGGCCCTGGTAGGTCTCCTTGATCCGTTTCGCCTCGGCAGCGGCCCTATCGAAATCCCGCTCGACCTCGGGTGCGTCGGGAGCCGCGTAGAGATCACTGAGCTTCCATTCCGGCATCGCGCCGAGATCGACGGCCGCGCTCGCCGAGGACGCTCCGGCCTGCGCCGCCTGCTTCGGCCAGCTGTTCGAGATGGAGTGCACGAAGGTCATTCACGGGCTCCCGTTGTTCTGTATTCCAAGTCAGGTGGGACTTAGGACCTAATGTGCGAGCCTGGGGCAGCGGGTGCAAGGAAACCCTGCATCCCGGGCTCCACACGCCTGGGCCACTGACCCGGCGAGGCTCAGCATGGTTCCAGCAGCAACCAGTTATTTACGCCTGCTGTGCACTGATGCGAGAGCCGGTTGGGCGCTGGTGTGCCTGCCCGGCCTGTTGAGTTGCGTCCTTGTTCGAGTTGATCATGGCTAAGCGCGTATTGATCGTCGATGACGATCCGGCCCAGCGCCGTATTCTTGAAGAGTGCATCAAGCGGTTCGGATTCGAGTGCAAAACTGCAGCTTCGGGCGATCAGGCCCTGCATATTCTCGCCGGCCCTGAAAAGGACGGCATCGCTATCGTTCTCCTCGATCTGGTGATGCCTGGCACGAACGGCATGACGGTTCTGGAGCAGCTCCGCGGCAAGCCAGGCATTCCGCCCATCATCGTCCAGACGTCGCACGGTTCCATTGACACTGCGATCAGCGCCATGCGGGCCGGCGCGGTCGACTTCGTCGTGAAGCCCGCCAGCCCCGAGCGGCTGGAAGTTTCGATCAACAGCGCGCTGAAGCTCCAGGCCCTCAGCGGTGAGATCGCCCGGCTCAAGAAGAAGAGCGAAGGCACGCTGACGTTCGCCGACCTCATCGCCGGTCAGGCGATGCAGCGGGTCGTCTCGCTCGGCAAGCGCGCCGCCGGGTCGCAGATCCCAGTGCTCATCGAAGGGGAATCCGGTGTCGGCAAAGAGCTCATCGCGCGCGCGATCCAGGGCGAAAGCGACCGCGCCGGCAAGCCGTTCGTGACCGTCAACTGCGGCGCCATTCCGGAGAATCTGGTCGAGAGCATCCTATTCGGCCACGAGAAGGGCGCTTTCACGGGAGCCGTCGACAAGCGCATCGGCAAGTTTCAGGAAGCTGACGGCGGCACGCTGTTCCTCGATGAGGTCGGTGAGCTGCCCCTCGAAGCGCAGGTGAAGCTGCTGCGGGCGCTGCAGGATGGTGAAATCGATCCGGTCGGCGCCAAGCGGCCGGTGAAAGTGGACATCCGGCTCATCTCGGCAACGAACCGCGACATGATCGAGCTGGTGAAGTCCGGCCGGTTCCGTGAGGACCTGTTCTACAGGCTCAACGTCTTCCCGATCTGGGTGCCGCCGCTGCGCCAGCGATTGGACGATGTGCCGGAGCTTGCCCATCACTTTCTCGCGAGGTTTGCCGCCGAGGAAGGCAAGCACGTCACCTCGATCAGCGAGCAAGCCATGCAGCTGCTGACCCGCTACTCGTGGCCGGGCAATGTGCGCCAGCTCGAGAACGCGGTGTTCCGTGCCGTGGTCCTCGCGGACGGCCCAGAGCTGACGGTTGCGGAATTCCCTCAGATCGCCATGCACGTCGAGGGCTTCTCGGCGGAGATTCCCGCTGCCCCGCCGCCGCAAAAACCGGCGGTCTACACCGGGCCGGCGATGATCGGCGCTGATGACAAGGTGCCTCGCACGATCGAGTTGAAGGGGACTGACGGCGGCAAGGCGATCGGCATTCCTGCCGTCACGGAATCAGGCGACGTGCGCACGCTGGAGGCCATCGAGGCCGACATGATTCGGCTGGCTCTCGGGCGCTACAGGGGCCACATGTCGGAGGTTGCAAGGCGACTGGGTATCGGCCGGTCCACGCTCTATCGGAAGATGCAGGAGTATGGGCTCGAGTCGCGCCCCAACTGAGATCTGATTGTCGGAGACCAGAGCGACCGGCGAGCAGCCGATTGCTGAGCTGCCTTGCCATTTCGGCCACAGTTCCGACAAAAGAAGATTCTCAGGAAAGATCAGCCTTGTAACTGTTGCTGGCTGCCACGTGGCGCATTAGGTAACGTGCCAAGCCGCATGGAGAATGAATGATGCGACCTGCACGGACACTGCTCACCGGGCTAGCCCTTTCCACTCTCTTCGCCAGCGCAGCGCTGGCATCCGGCGAGCCGGATCCGGGGGAAGCGAGCCCGGCGCCGGCAGCCGTGGCTGAGCCGGTGTCCGGCAATTCGGAGGCCGTGTCCGCCACCGATGCCGCGGCTGCGCCGGTCGCGGAGACGAGCAATTCTGCGGAACAGGCAGAAGACACTGCCGATCCGGCCGGGCCGAGCGCTGCATCTGGGCAGCAGACCGGATCGGACGTGACCGCCAGGCATGATGCCGATGAGGCTGGGTCATCACAGACCGCCGATGTTCAACCCGCAGCCTCGGGCGCAGCGAGCGAGGCCGAGCCCGATGCCTCGATCGAGCCAGCTACTGCAGCTGCTTCCGAACCCGAGAAGCCAGTCGTGGAGCAGGATGGCTCGACCGTAAGCACTGCCTCCACCACGACTGCCGATCCGGTTGCGGGCGAAGCGGCGGAGGAGCAACCTGAGCAGGCGACCGCTGGGCAAGAGCCGGCCGCTCAAGCTTCAGACTCCCTCGCCATCACGGATCCAGGCGTGGACGATCAGGCGGAGCCTGAACCCGAACAGGCCTCAACGCCGGATGCGCCCACTGAACCCCAATCACCAGCATCCGCTGAAGCTGATCCAACCAATGAAGCGCCTGAAACGGCCCCGGCCGCTGCAGCAGCGCAGTCCGGGCAGCCTGAGCAATCGTCGGATACTGCATCCGCTGAGCAGACCATCGAGGTCAGCCAGTTCGAGCCGGAGCTTCTGCGGCTGATTTCCGAAGCCCAAGACCTCTCGGATGCCGAGCGTGAGGCGCTGACCGAGTTCTACAAGGGGCGCGGCGACGATTTCCTTTGGGTCGCTGATGGGACGTTCACCCCGCGGGCCGAAGCTGCCATGGCGGAAATCCGCCGCGCTGACGACTGGGGTTTGGAGGCATCCGCCTTTGAGCTACCGGATGCCGTGGAGTCCAGCGAGCCGGCCGATGTCGCGGCTGCCGAGCTGAAGCTTTCCCTGGCCGTCCTGAAATATGCCAAGCACGCGCGCGGCGGGCGGATGGATCCCCGGCAGCTCTCGAACTACATCGATCGGGAGCCGCCACTGCTGCCGCCTGCCGAAGTGCTGGCCGGCATCGCTGCAGCCGATGCTGCGGACGGATATCTGCGCGGCCTGCACCCGCAGCATCCGCAGTTCGAGAAGCTTCGCCAGGCGTGGCTCGACCTCAGGAATGGCAAGCTGCCGGCCGAGGATGCCGAAGAGGATGTGACCTCCAAAAGCCGTGCCAAAAGGAAGAGCCGTGAGACGAACTCCGCTGAAAGCAAGATGCGCAAGCTCCTGTACAACATGGAGCAGTGGCGCTGGATGCCGGAGGACCTCGGCCAGTTCTATGTCTGGGCCAATATTCCTGAATTCACACTACGCGTCGTGAAGGATGGGAAAATCGTCTTCACGGAGCGGCTGGTCGTCGGCAAAGCCGATACGCAGACTCCCATCTTCTCCGACGAGATGGAGACGATCGTCTTCCATCCATTCTGGGGCGTGCCGAACAGCATCAAGGTGAAGGAGATCCTCCCTGGTCTGATACGCGGCACCAACGTGCTTGCCCGCAACGATCTGCGGATTCAGTACCGCGGCCGGGACATCGACCCATGGAGCGTCGATTGGACCCGCACGGATATCCGGAACTTCCACGTCTACCAGCCGCCCGGCGGCAAGAACGTGCTTGGCGTGGTGAAATTCCTGTTCCCGAACAAGCACGCCGTCTACATGCATGACACGCCGACGAAGAATCTCTTCAGCGCCTCGCAGCGCACGTTCAGCCACGGCTGCATGCGTGTTCGCAATCCGCTGAAATTCGCCGAGGTCCTGCTAGCTTACGACAAGGGCTGGAGCGAGGGCCGCGTTCTGTCTCTGGTGAGAAACGGCCCCAGAAACAATCACGTGAACGTCGAGAGCAAGATCCCGGTTCACATCACCTACTTCACGGCGTGGGTAGACGAAGACGGGAAGGTTAGAACCTGGCCTGATGTGTATGGCCACGAGAAGCGCATCCAGATGGGCCTGGAGGGCAAAGCGCATCTCATCGCCAAGACCAAGGAGGATCTCGGCGCCGTGCAGGCTGAGGTCGTCGGGCGGTTGGCAGAGACGCGGCCCACCTGGTCCTCGCCCTCGTACTCATCTTCTCGTCAGCCGGACTGGGCACGCCGCGCCTTCGGCCACTGAGCGCGCCAACCCGGTTAATAAAATCGTCACTTGAATAAAGCCCCGCGTGATGCCGAGCGGGGCTTTATTTTTGCCCGCTTCCGAGCTCCAACCGGTCGCTCATTTAGTTCGATCACGCCCTTCTGCCTCTTTGTCGCCCGAGTGCACCTTTAGGAGCACCTCTGAGGGGAGACTTAACGGGAGGTTAACAATCCAGCGTTAACGCTAAGAAGCGGCCCGAAGCCGTGTCACACCGGGACATTGCCGGCAGGCTTGAGAGGCAGTCAGCGTTCGATCAGGGGTGGGGCTAGCATTGTATAAGCGTGGGCTGAGTCTCCTCGCAGGTGTCGCCGCATTGGTATTTGTTGCGGTTTACGGAGCACCGCGGCTAACTGCCGGACTGCCGCAAACGCGGACTATTTCGCTGTACAACATCCATACGAAGGAGACCATCACGGTCGAGTACAAGAAGGACGGCAAGTACGTCCCGGCCGCGATGGAAAAGATCAACTGGATCCTGCGCGACTGGCGTAAGAACGAAGCGACCCAGATGGATCCGGCGCTCATCGATCTGCTCTGGGAAATTCACACCGAGCTCGGCTCGGAAGAGCCCATCCACATCATCTCCGGCTATCGCTCGCGCGCGACGAACGACATGCTGCGGAAAACCCGGGGCGGACAGGCCAAGCAGAGCCGTCACATCCTCGGCAAGGCCGCCGATGTCCATTTCCCGGATGTGCCGCTCCGCCGCTTGCGGTATTCGGCGCTCGTGCGGGAGCGCGGCGGTGTCGGCTATTATCCGACCTCGGCTATTCCGTTCGTTCACGTCGATACCGACCGGGTCCGCGCATGGCCCCGTTTGCCGCGCTACGAGCTGGCGCTGCTCTTCCCGGACGGCCGAACCAAGCATATCCCTGCCGACGGACGGCCGCTGACGCCGGAGGACGTGCACGAGGCGCGGAAGCACCATTCTGAATTGGCGGCCCAGGTCGCCGCCTATCAGGAGCTGCGCAAGGCAGCACTGAGCCCGACCCGGATCGCAAAGGCGGAACCAGTCGCCCGAGATATACCTCGCCCGGGATCGCGGATCGCAGCAGCCTGGCAACAGACGGAGCCGCAGCAGCCATCGCATGAGCCAGCGAACGCTCAGGAAAAGCCATTGCCCAAGCTCGTTGCCGGTCCGCGCCCGGCAATCCGGCCTCCCAGGGTCGCCAATCAACCGTCCGACGAGGACCGCATGAAGCTGGCGCAGCTGGCGGCGCTTGCGAGCCTGTCAAGCGTTCCCTCGGGGGCGCGGCTCATGCAGGCCTCGTTGAAAGCTGATGAGCCCTTGCCGGAAGAGCGCCTGACGGGATCGGTGCCAGGTACTGATCAATCCTCGAATACCCGCTTGGCGGCTCTAGATTTCGAAGCGGGCGGTCAACCCGCTCCTGGTCGTTTCCACTGGGGCGTCGGCTGGACGACAGAGCGCAAAGAGGAGATCGAGCCCACCACGCCTACTGGATGGGCCGTCGCACCGGAATACGATGAGGAGCATCCCGAGGAGCTGTCCTACCGGCCATTCCCCATAATCCCATATCTGACGGAAACGCCGTCTCCGGACGATCCTGCGCTTGCGCGCATGGAGCACCCGGATGTGGCCAAGACGCTCGAGCTTCTGGACAACGCCGGTGACCTGCCCGTGATGCAGCTGAGGGCCGAGCCGCAGACGGCACAGCTGCTGTGGGCGCAGCAGTTTCAGGGCGAGGCCGTGCCGCTCGCCAGCGTATTCGGCGCGAGGCCACCCGCGGCCCCCAGCGGGCTCAACGAGCGCCACGTGCGTCTCAGCGCACGCTGAGCGCGACTCTGGCGAGCAAAGCCGGACAGGTTCTCATGCTCGCCCGCGCCCCACAGGCCCCGATCACTGTTCCAACCTTACGCTTGATCCAACAGAACGCGCGTGCCACCTAACGCAGGGTTCCCTTTTGTTGTGGCCCGCTCTCATGACGACTTCGGCTGTCTCCCATAAGCCTGTTTCGGCGCTGACCCCCAAGGAAGCAGAGGAGGAGCTTGCCCGGCTGGCCGCCGAGATAGCGCACCACGATCGGCTCTACTATCAGCTCGCGCAGCCGGAAATCTCAGATGCCGAATACGATGCCCTGGTCCGCCGCAACGCCGAGATCGAGACGCGTTTTCCCGAGCTGATCCGGCCCGACAGTCCGTCCCGCCGTGTCGGGGCGCCGCCGGTCGAGGCCTTCGGCAAGGTCCGGCATCGCGTGCCGATGCTGTCGCTTTCGAACGCCTTCTCTGAAGAGGAAATCATCGAGTTCGTCGATCGTGTGCGCCGTTTCCTCGGCATGAAGCCCAGCGAGACGATCGAGTTCACGGCCGAGCCGAAGATCGACGGCCTGTCCATCTCGATCCGCTACGAGCACGGGCGGCTGGTCGAGGCCGCCACCCGGGGCGACGGCACCGAGGGCGAAAACGTCACGGCCAATGTCCGCACCGTCCGAGACATTCCTCATCGGATCACCGGGCCCGGATGCCCCGACATCATCGATGTTCGTGGCGAGATCTATCTGGCGCACGCCGATTTCCAGAAGCTCAACGAGGCACAGGCAGCCAGCGGCCAGAAGATTTTCGCGAATCCGCGAAACGCGGCGGCCGGCTCGCTCCGCCAGCTCGACCCGAAGGTGACGGCGAGCCGGCCGCTCAAGTTCTTCGCCTATGCCTGGGGGGAGGTCTCACACCTTCCCGCGCGCACGCAGTGGGAGATGTACGAGGTCTATCGGCGCTGGGGCTTCCCGACCAATCCGCTGGCCCGGCTGTGCCGCGGGCCAGAGGAGATGCTCGCCTTCTACCGGGAGATGAGCACCCGGCGGGCCACCCTCGGTTATGACATCGATGGCATCGTCTACAAGGTGAACCGGCTCGACCTGCAGGATCGCCTCGGCTTCGTATCGCGCTCTCCGCGCTGGGCCGTCGCTCACAAGTTTCCGGCCGAGCAGGCCATGACCATCCTGCGTGACATCGACATCCAGGTCGGCCGCACCGGAGCGCTGACACCTGTCGCCAAGCTCGAGCCGGTGACCGTCGGCGGCGTGGTGGTGGCAAACGCCACGCTCCACAACGAGGACGAGATCAAGCGCAAGGACGTGCGCATCGGCGACACCGTCATCGTCCAGCGCGCAGGCGACGTCATCCCGCAAATCGTCGGGGTGGTGAAAGAGAAACGGCCCAAAGGGGCGAAGGAGTACGTGTTCCCCACGCGCTGCCCGGTTTGCGGCAGCCATGCGGTGCGCGAGGTCAACCCGCGAACAGGCGAGATGGACGCGGTGCGCCGCTGCACGGGCGGCCTCATCTGCCCAGCGCAGGCGAAAGAGCGGCTCCGCCACTTCGTCTCGCGTAACGCGTTCGACATCGAGGGATTGGGCGAGAAGCAGATCGAGGCTTTCTATGATGAAGGCCGGATCAGACAGCCTGCGGACATTTTCAAACTGGCGCGGCGAGAGGAGCAGCGCGCCGACAAGCTCATCGACAAGAAGGGTTACGGCCGCAAGTCCCTCGAAAACCTGTTCAAGGCCATCGAGTCGCGGCGCAGCGTGCCGCTCGACCGCTTCATCTTCGCGCTCGGCATAAGGCACGTCGGCGAGACGACGGCGCGCGACCTCGCGAACGCCTATCACACATGGGAGGCCTTCCGCGCCGCTGTCGAGGCGGCGGTGAAAGGCGGTCACGGCAGCGATGCCTACCGCGATATCGACAACATCGAGGGCATCGGCGAAACCGTCGTCAACGCGCTGATCGACTTCTTCTCCGAGCCGCACAACGTGCGCGCCCTCGATGACCTGCTTGCGGAAGTGACGGTCCAGCCATTCACCCGCGTGGTGTCGGCCAAGTCGTCCGTGGTCGGCAAAACCGTCGTTTTCACCGGCACGCTCGAGCGCATGACGCGCAGTGAAGCAAAGGCGCAGGCTGAAAGGTTAGGGGCCAAGGTGGCGGGCTCGGTCTCCAAGAAGACGGACTATGTGGTCGCGGGCGCAGATGCCGGCTCCAAGCTGTCGAAGGCGCGCGAGCTCGGAGTCACTGTGCTGACTGAGGACGAATGGCTGGAACTCATCAATCAGGGCTGACAGCCGTCTCAGCCTGGGACGAATTCCGGCAGGGGACGATTGCGGTGTTGCCTGCGGCGGTCGCTGTCGTGCCGTTCGGGCTGCTCCTGGGCGCGCTTGCTGCGCAGAAAGGGCTGTCCACGCTCGAGATCGGCTTGATGAGCGGCCTCGTATTTGCCGGCAGCGCGCAGATGGTGGCGGTCGATATCTGGCGCGAACCTGCACCCTGGGTGCTGCTCGGCGTTGCGGCCTTCACGATCAATTTGCGTCATCTCATGATGGGCGCGTCGCTCAGTTTTCATCTCGGCGGTTTCCGCACCTGGCAGCGCATTCTCGGCGTCGCATTCCTTGCTGATGAGATCTGGGCCATGGCCGAGCGCCGGGCGGCAACGGGACAACTCCATCCGGCCTACTACGCCGGGCTTGCCTTCCTGCTTTATGCGAACTTCGTCTGGTCGACGGTCGCCGGCGCAATTATCGGTCCAGCGATCGAGGACCCCGCGGCCTGGGGATTTGATTTTGCGTTCACGGCAATCTTCATCGGCCTCATCGTCGCCTTCTGGCGCGGGTCGGGCACAGCTCTCGTTGTCGCCGCCAGCGCGGTCACGGCGACCCTGACTCAGATCCAATTCGGCGGGGTCTGGCACGTACTGGCCGGCGGCGCAGCCGGCATGCTGGCGGCGGCTGTGCTGGCGATCATCCGCGAATGAGGGCCTTATGACGGTCGATCCGCTGAATCTCATTGCCATTCTCGCCATGGCTGCCGCCACATACGCGACCCGCGTCGGAGGGCTGTGGTTGCTGCGCTTCGTTCACGTGACCCCGCGCGTGCGGGCCTCACTCGATGCGCTGCCTGTGGCGGTGCTGACCGCCGTGATCGCACCCTCGCTGATGAAGGGCGGGCCTGCCGACATGATCGCGGCGGCCATAACGAGCCTTGCCGCCTCGCGCCTGCCGTTGCTCGCCGTCGTGCTGATCGGCGTCGGGTCAGCCGTGCTGCTGCGGCACGTCTTGAACTGAAACGCGCTGCGGCTTACGCCGCCGCCTGCATTTCCGCCGCTCGCGCGCTTTCCATGATGGCCGCGACACCCATGCCGCCTGCCGTGCAAATGGAGATCAGCCCGCGCCCCCCATGCTGATCGAGCAGCTTTGCGAGATTGGCCATGATGCGCGCGCCTGTAGCCGCGAACGGGTGACCGTAGGCGATCGATGAGCCTTTCACGTTCAGCTTCGAGCGATCGATCGATCCGAGCGGTTGATCCTTGCCGAGGACACGGCGGCAGTATTCGGGGTCTTCCCAAGCCTTCAGCGTGGCGAGCACCTGGGCCGCGAAAGCTTCGTGGATCTCGTAGAAATCGAAATCCTGCAGCTTGAGGCCAGTGCGATCGAGCAGTTTGGACACTGCGATCGTCGGCGCCATCAGCAGGCCTTCGCCCTCGACGAAATTATTCGCCGCGGTCTGATAGGCCGTCAGCCAGGCTTGCACCGGCAGACCGCGTGCGGCGGCCCATTCCTCGGACGCGAGCAAAACGGCAGCGGCACCATCGGTGAGCGGTGTCGAATTGGCAGCCGTCAGAGTTCCGCGTCCGGACTTGTCGAAAACGGTGCGTAGCGTCGCCAGTTTATCGAGATCGATGTCCTCGCGGATGTTGTTGTCGCGAAACACACCCGCGAACGGCACCACGAGATCGTCCATGTAACCGGAAGCGTAAGCCTCGGCGGCCTTCTTGTGGCTCTCATAGGCAAGCCGGTCCTGCTCCGCGCGCGGAATCTGGAATTCCTGCGCCATCAGCTCGCAATGCTGGCCCATCGAGAGCCCCGTCTGCGGCTCAGCGACGGAAGGCGGCTGCGGAATCAGCTCGGCGGGCGAGAACCCTTTGAACACCTTGATCTTGTCCCACGCCGATTTTTGCTGCGCCATTTCCGTGAGGCGCTTGGCGAGCCGCTTCGACACGACAATCGGCGCGTCGGACGTCGTATCCGAACCCACGGCAATGCCGCTCTCGATCTGCCCCGACGCGATTTTGCCGGCGATCATCAGGGCTGCTTGGAGGCTCGTGCCGCACGCCTGCATCAAGGTGATGCCTGGGGTTGAGGGAGCAAGCTCGGTGCCGAGCACCGCCTCGCGCGCGAGGTTCCAGTCGCGCGAGTGCGTGACGACCGCGCCGCCGACCACCTCGTCGATATGCACGCCCTGCAGGCGGAATTTCTCCACCAAGCCATTCAGCGCACCGGTCATCATCTCGAGGTTCGAGAGATCGGCGTAAAAGGTGTTCGAGCGGCAGAAGGGAATCCGCACTCCGCCGAGCACGGCTACACGTCGAAGCGTTTGGGTCATCCTTTTCCTCCGCCCTCTTTATTCTGCCGCCGCGCGGTGTTGTTCGCCGGCTTCGGCCGCA